>CDTY01048772.1_pt1 | contig 114376 bp, 105 predicted proteins | sample 557731 | NCBI WGS metagenome assembly CDTY01 (sample SAMEA3182101, study PRJEB8094) | gut metagenome | biome: human; feature: gut; material: Stool; isolation source: human stool | place: Canada | collected 2013-02-12
CCCTCTCCGTCATTGCTTACGCAATGCCACCTCTCCCGAAGGGAGAGGCAAGACATCACAGAGAACAGATGCTGCTAAATCTGGGATTGCCCTTGGCTCCCCCTTTGGGGGAGCTGGCAAAGCCGAAGGCTTTGACTGAGAGGGTTCGTAACCTAAAAAAGCCGCCACACATCGCTCTGTGCAGCAGCTTCTCTATTATAAGGTATTACTCCTCCATCTGCTTTGCCAGAAATGCCGCCGCCACGTTCACCGCCTTGAGCTGGGCGGCATCAGGCTGGGCGGTGCGGTCCTCCGTAAGCAGGCCCACACTGCCGGTGACATCCCCCGCCGCAATGATGGGCACAGCGCACAGCAGCGCCCGGGGCGAGCCCTCACAGGGCAGCAACGCCTTTTCGGGGCTGCCATCGTTCTGGTAGGGCTTGCGGCTGTCCATCAGCTTTTCCAGCGGCTGGCTCACGCTGCGGTCGGCCAGATCCCGCCTGCCCGCACCGGATGCCGCTAGAATGCGGTCCCGGTCTGAGACAAAGGCCGTCAGAGCAAAGCACTTGCTCAGCACATCCACATACTGGGCCGTCACCCCGCTCAGTTCCCCCATGGGCGAATATTTTTTGAAGATGACCTCGCCGTCCCCTGTTGTGAAGATCTCCAGCGGGTCTCCCCTGCGGATGCGCTGGGTGCGGCGGATTTCCTTGGGGATGACCACCCGCCCCAGCTCATCGATGCGGCGCACGATGCCGGTTGCTTTCATAAGGTTCCCTTCCTTTCCATGTTCCGGTTTTGCTTCCAGATTTCTGTGAAGTATGGTTATTCTGTGGAAACAGGAAAGGAATTATTCATTCAGCTCCGGCCAGAGCCTTACCTGCGCACATACTGCGTCTTTCTGCCCGCGCCGATCCTCTCCAGAACGCCCTCCTCTGTCAGTTTTTTCAGCGCGCTTTCAATCGAGCTTGTACCAAAGCCCGGACAGGCCTCTGCGGCCTCCTGTTTTGTAAAGGCTCCCAGCCTTTCCATCGCATAACTGCGCACTCGTTCGTACGCCGTCACGCGCTTCTGTCCCCCGCCGACCAGATCGACCCGCTGCTCAAAATCCTGATAGCAGGAGCAGATCACTGCCAGCATATATTTGATGAACGGTGTCGGGTCATTTTCCTCCTCATGCCAGTGCTGATCAGCCTGCGCCAGTGCTGCATAGTACTCATCCTTAGTCTCTGCAATTGCTTTTTCAATGCTGATGTACTGCCCCACAACATATCCATTCTGATACAGCATCAAAAGGGTCAGCAGCCGGCTCATTCTGCCGTTACCATCATTGAAAGGATGGATACAGAGAAAATCCAAGATAAAACAGGGGATCAAAAGCAGGGGATCAACGAGTTCTCTGTGCAGCACATCCTGATAAGTGCAGCAAAGTGCCTCCACAGCACCCGGTGTCTCGTATGGTTCCAGCGGGCGGAACAGCACATGGCGTTCCCCGCTGGGAAGGGTCATATCGATCTCATTGGGTGTAGTCTTAAAATGTCCTCGATAGGTCAAATTCGTATATTTCAGCAGATCACGGTGCAGTTGCAGGATGTACCCCGGCTCTACCGGAATATAGGCATAGTTCTCGTGGATGAGATTTAAAACATTCCGATATCCCAATATCTCCATTTCGTCCCGGTTACGTGGAGTCGTTTTATCTTCAACCAGCTGTTTCAGGCGTGCATTGGTCGTGATGATCCCTTCGATCCGATTGGAGGACTCTGTACTTTGGATCTTTGCGATCTCCACCAGCCGCTCCAATTCAGCGGGCCTTTGTTTCAGATATAGTTCCTGCCGCCCCTTGCATTCATGGATCTTCGCAACATAAGACAAGACCTCATTATCCCAGGAGTATTCTGCAATCTTTTTATAATCAAATGTACGCATGATTCACCCATTCCTTCTCCCAGCCCGTTCTTCCTTCTCCCAATTATATGCTCATTTTGGGAGAAAGCACAAGAAACTGGGAGAAATCTTTTATCGTTCTCGTCACTCGCAGCTCCGGCCGGAGCGCTGCTTATCCTCATACATCCGGTGGTCGGCCAGGATGCGGATGGCACGCACATCGTCGCTGTCGCAGGGGTAGACCGCACAGCCACAGCTGGTGCCAACCTGCACCTCTGCATCCTTCAGGCGGTAAGGCTCCCGGATGGCTGCCTTGATCTTTTCCACCCGGCTCTTGCAGAACCCCTCCGTTATGGCTCCGTTGACGATGAGGGCGAACTCATCCCCGCCGATGCGGAACACCGCATCGCTCTCCCGCACGCAGCCCCGCAGGCGGCTGGCCACCTCCTTGAGCAGCTGGTCGCCCACATCGTGGCCGTAACGGTCGTTCACAGGCTTGAAACGGTCAAGGTCGAGGTAGAACAGGACAAACGGTGTCCTGTTCAGCTCGTTTTCCTTCAACAATGCGTCAAAATAGCGTTCATTATACAGTCCGGTCAGGCCGTCGGTGTTGGCCAGGTCCTCCATCTGCTGGCGGGCCTCCTCTTCCTGCCGGAGGGCGCGCTCCTTTTCCTCCACGCGCAGGCGGGCATCGATGCGGACACCGTGCACCAGCACGATGCCTGCGCAGAAGAACAACCCAGCCAGCAGCAGGATGGTGGCGTTCTGGATCTTCCGCATTCCACTGTCCACCACGTCACGGCCGACGATGCCCACAATGGACAGATCCTGAAAGCCCACAGGCTGGTAGACCAGATAATAGCTCTTGCCCTCAAGCCAGCAGGAAAGACTGCCGCTGCGGCCCTCTGCCACGTCCTGCCGGGCCCGGGTCAGTGTGCCCGCATCCACCTGCGCATGCTTCTGCAGGTAGTCGAACAGGTTGTCCATCCAGTCCTCGATCTCGCTCTTGGGCTCCTCCGAGAGCATCACATCGCCATCGGGATGGATGATGTAGCAGTCGCTCTGGCCGCCGTAAGCACTGCCGCCGATCAATTCCTCTATGGTCTTATTCCGATAGCTCACGGCAAGGCTGGTGTAGGTGGTGCCGTCGATCTCCACCGGCGCAATGGGCGCAGCGTATACCACCCGGCGCTCCCCGCTCCGCATGATGTAGCTGGACACCGTAGGCTTGCCGGTGCGGTACATCTCCTCAAAGGCCGTCCAGAGGTGATCCACTTTTTCATGCTTGCCCCGGATGCTCCAATATTCGCAGTTTTCATTGAACAGATACACGCTGCTGTATCGCCAGATCTCCCGCTCGGCCTCATAGCTGCGCAGACGTTCCTCCGCCAGACCCTCCTCATTGGCAGCCTGCAGGCTCTTGCCCCACTCGTTCAGCATGTTCCAGTTGCTCCGGCTGAAGATAGTAAACGCCTTATCCACCTGCTCATAGGTCTCCAGCAGGTTGCGGGTGCCTTCGTCATAGAACTGCTGCCGGATGTACAGGACGTACCAGCACAGACCTGTCACCACGACCATCGCCAGCAGCAGCGCAGCTGCCGTCCATCTTTCTTTTTTCTTCCACATATTCAGCTTCTCCTCAGCAGAGTCCCAACTCTCTGCCCTTTTCCGGCCGCATTTCCACAGCCTGCGAAACCACGCAATTCCGTCGAATCAACACTACCAAATTCTGCTTTTTCTGTCAAGGCTTTCGCCAAAGATTATTCGCTGCGAATTTAGGGCATTCTTCTATCCTTTTGCTGCTGTGTATGTTATAATAAAATGTATGGATTTCTGAGGGGGTGCTCTTATGCAGCAGATCGTGATATTGGGCGGCGGTGCAGCGGGCCTTGCCGCCGCATTGGCCGCCGCCCAGTCTGCCCCGGCAGGGGCAGTGCGGGTGACGGTGCTGGACCGCAACCCCAGGTGCGGCAAAAAGCTGTTGGCCACCGGCAACGGCCGCTGCAATTTGGACAACACCGGCATTGCACCGGAGCAGTATTTCACCGCTGACCCCGCCGCCCTGCGGCCCCTGCTGGCCGCGGTGGATGCCGCCGCACCGCTGGAATGGTTCGCGGCGCTGGGCCTGTACACCCGCACCGATGAGGCCGGGCGGGTGTACCCCTACTCCAACCAGGCCGCAGACGTGCTGGCCCTGCTGGAAGGCCACCTTGCCCGGCTGGGCGTGGAGGTGCGTACCGGCTGCACTGTGCAAACCCTGAGCCAGAACCGCAGCGGCTACACCATCCTGTGCGAGGATGCCGAGGGTCAGGACCAGACCCTGCGGGCCGATGCCGTCATCTGCGCCATGGGCGGCAATGCCGGGCCGCAGTTCGGCACCGACGGCTTCGGCACCCGATTTGCCGCCCAGTGCGGCGGAAAGCTGGAGCCGCTGTACCCCTGCCTGACCGCCCTGCAGACAGCAAAGCCCAACCGATCTCTGGCCGGCATCCGGGCCAAAGCCGCTGCCACCCTGCTGGACCTCGACCGCCACTGCACCGTGGCTGTGGAAAATGGCGAGGTGCAGTTCACGGACTACGGGCTTTCGGGCATCTGCATCATGCAGCTGTCTGGTCATCTGGCCCCGGGGCGGGGGCCAAAGCGCCCGGCCGTTGAGCTGGACCTCTTCCCCATGCTGGATGAGACTGCCTTGACCGCCCTGTTTGCGGCCCGGGTGCCCCTGCTGCCGGGCAAGGCACCTGCGGATTTCTGGACAGGTCTGCTCAATCCCAAGCTGGGCCGCGCCCTGTGGGCAGCGGCAAAGCTGCCTGAAAAACCGGTGGACACCCTGCCGGATGCCGCCTGGCAGGTGCTGGCCAACGCGGCCAAGCACTGGCTGTTCGAGGGCCTGACCCCCTGCGGCTGGAAGCAGGCCCAGACCACCGGCGGCGGCCTGAGCCTGACCGAAGTGACCCCCAGCTTCCAGTTCAAGGGCTGCCCCGGCCTTTACTTTGTGGGTGAAACGCTGGACTGCGCCGGCAGCTGCGGCGGCTTCAACCTGCACTGGGCCTTTGGCAGCGGCATCACCGCCGGGCGGGACGCGGTGCGGAGCCTGAAGCGGCCTGCCCCGAAGCCGAATAAAAAGAAGCGATAAAGAATGACCTTCTCCATCCCGCATCTGACAGACTGCAGGGACAGAGAGGGTCATTTTCGTTTCAGATACGCTTGTGTCTCCCGGACCACCACTCCCGAAAGCCCCACCACGCCCACAAGATTGGGCAGCATCATCAGGCCGTTGAAGGTATCGGAGAGTGCCCAGGCCAGGTCCAGCTTCATCACAGCACCCACCAGCACCATGACCGCAAACACCAGTTTATATCCTGCGGCGGCACGCTCCCCCAGCAGATACACCACTGCCCGGGTGCCGTAATGGCTCCACCCCAGCGTAGTGGAATAGGCAAACAGCAGGACCGACACCGCGATGAACTGCGGCCCGAACGCCCCAAACACCGTGGAAAAGGCCTGCCCCACCAGTGCGGAGCCCTCCACACCGGTCAGGGCCGCACCGGTGTCCAGATCCACAAGGCCGCTGGTGAGTACCACAAGGGCCGTGAGGGTGCAGACCACCATGGTATCTGCAAACACCTCGAACATGCCCCACATTCCCTGCTGGACAGGCTCCTCCACGTTGGCCGCGCAGTGCACCAGCACCGACGCGCCCAGTCCTGCTTCGTTGGAAAAGGCTCCCCGCTTGAATCCCCAGCTGATGGCCCGGGCCATGCCGTAACCCAGCACCCCGCCCCCGGCGGCCTGCAAGCCAAACGCCCCCCGGAAGATGGCCGCGAATGCCGCCGGGACAGCCGCCCAATGGACACAGACCACGGTCAGCGCCCCGAACAGGTAGAACAGGGCCATGAGCGGGACGATGGCCTCCGTAACTGCGGCCACCCGCTTCAGCCCGCCCAGTACGACCCGCCCGGTGAGCAGGGCCAGTACAATGCCCGTTGCCACCGGCGGCACCCGGAACACCGCCTGCAGATTGCCCGCAATGGAGTTGATCTGGCTCATGTTCCCCATGCCGAAGCTGGCCAGCACGCAAAAGCAGGCAAACAGCACCGCCAGTGCCCGGCCAAAGCCGCCGCCCAGCCCCTCGGCCAGATAGTACATGGGCCCGCCGCACCATCTTCCGGCGGCATCCCGGCGGCGGTAGCAGATGCCCAGCACGTTCTCGGCATAACTGGTCATCATCCCCAGCAGGGCCATGACCCACATCCAGAACACAGCCCCAGGCCCGCCTGCCAGAATGGCTGCCGCCACACCCACGATGTTGCCGGTGCCGATGGTCGCCGCCAGCGCCGTGCAAAGGCTCTGGAACTGACTGATGGCTTCATCGTCCGTGTGGGCGGTCACATTCCGGTCCAGGAAGATGGCCCCGATGGTGTGCCGCATCCAGTACCCGAAATACCGCAGCTGGAAAAAACCGGTGCGTACTGTCAGCAGGCAGCCGGTGCCAAACAGCAGTGCCAGCCCCACCGGCCCCCATACCACACCACCGACCACCGCGTTCACCCGCGCCAAGCTCTCCCACATACACAAACGCCCCCTGTGCTCTACTGTATGGCACAGGGGGCGTTTTCATGCCCGGGCAGCGGTTTCTGTATAAAAAAGCACATCCCGGCCCACCCTGTTCCAAAACGGAACGGAGGAACACGGGATGCACAAGAACGGTTGGAGGCCCTTCTGGGCGGCTTTGGGGGCGGCACTTCTGGTGCTGCTGCCGCTGGTGGGCGGCACAGTCCTGCTCACCCGGCAGATGGTGCGCACCCGCATCCAGACCGCCCAGCCCCAGAGCGGGGTGCCCATCCAGCTGCCCCGGGCCGAGCACCGGATGACCCTGCTTCTCTGCACCGCCGGGGAGCAGCCGGGCTTTTTGCTGGTCTACCTGAACGCCGCCCAGAACAGTCTGAACCTGCTGGCCGTGCCGGGGGAGCTGACGGTTCCCTTCAACGGAGAGACTGCCAGCCTTGCCCACTGCTACGGAGCGGCGGGGCCCGCCCGGTGCCGTCAGGCGCTTCTGGAAGTGCTGGGCCTGCCGGAGGATATGTTTTATCTGGCGCTGTCCCCCGCCGTGCTGGAAAAGACTGCTTCCCGTTACGGGCCGGTGCGGGTGGGGTTTTCAGGGGCACTGACTGCCGATGAGCTGACCGAAACCGGGCTTTCCGCCGCCGTGCAGAGCATTTCAGCCAAGGAGGCCCACGCTCTGCTCTCCGGCTGGGATGCGGACGGCACCCTGCCGCCTGCCCGCCGGGCCGCCGCCCGGGCGGCAGTATGGGAAGCCTTTTTCCGGCAGGACCTCGCCCTGCTGCCCGCCACCCTGCCGGATGCCCTGCGGGCCAGCAGCACGGCCCTGCTCACCGACTTTGCAGCACAGGATTACACCCTGCTGGGCACGGTCCTGGAGTTTCTGGCCAACAACAGCGCCCTCCCCCACGCCGAAGCCCTGCCCGGGGCGTGGGATGCAAAAGCGGGCACTTACACGGTCACAGATGCTTCCCGGGCGGCGGTGCAGACCTTCCTCAGCGTTTCGCCCGCCTCGGGGAATGATGCCTCGCTCAGGGAGCCATAACCCAGCACAAACGTACCGGAAAAGTCCTGTTCCCCGCCGGTCAGGTCATAATCGCTCAGCAGGCTCAGGGCCACGCCCTGCGCCTTTGCGGCGGCGTGAAGGGCGGCATCCGGCGGGGCATTTTTCAGCCTTGCCAACAGATGCAAGCCGGTATGCAGGCCGGTCAGGGTCAGCTCGTCCGGCGCAAAAGCAGCGCGCAGAGAGGCAGCCAAAGCATCCCGCCGGGCCTTGTATGCCACGCGCTCCCGGGCAAGATGCCGGGTAAAGTAGCCCTCGCGGATGAAGCGGGCCAGGGTCTGCTGCTCAAACCGGCTGACGGTGCCGGAATAGATCCGGTACTTTGCCCGCCAGGCGGGCAGCAGCTGCCGGGGCAGCACCATGTAAGCGATGCGGATGCCGGGGGCCAGGCTGCGGGAGCAGGTGGAGAGGTAGACCACCGGGCCGTCGGCCCCGGCCATGCCCTGCAGGCTGGGCAGGGGGCGGGTATCAAAGCGGAACTCCGAATCGTAATCGTCCTCTATGATATACCGCTGACCCGGGCAGCGGGATGCCCAGTGGAGCAGCTCCGTGCGGCGGCCCGCCGGCATGGTCACGCCCGTGGGGAACTGGTGGCTGGGCGTGACATAGCACACCGCCGCACCCGAGCCGGACAATGCCTCAACAGAAAGGCCGTCCGCATCCACAGGCAGGCAGCAGCACGCCACGCCGTTGTTTTCCAGCACCTGCTTCGCGCGCTGGTAGCCGGGGTTTTCCACCGCTGTTTTGCCGGGCAGGAGCGGGGCCAGCAGGCTCAGCAGATACTCCATACCGGCACCCACCACCACCTGCTCGGCGGTGCACCGCACGCCCCGGTATTCCTCCAGATAGTCCGCCAGCGCCTGCCGCAGCTCCACGTCCCCCTGTGCATCGCCATGGGTCAGCAGCTGGGGCGAGGAATAGAGCAGCTCTTTCTGCAGTCGGGCCCAGGTGCGGAACGGGAACAGCCCCGGGTCCACGCCCCGGGTGGACAGATCGAACCGGACGGGCGGCTCGGCTGCTTCCGGCGGAGCGGCAGATACCGGGGGCGGCACTTCCTCGGGCCGGGTGGGCAGGGCAAGATATTCCTGCACATAAAAGCCGCTGCGCTCCCGCGGCTCCATGTAGCCCTCGGTCGCCAGGATCTGATAGGCCGCGTCCACCGTATTGACAGACACCGACAGCTCTGCCGCCAGCCGCCGCTTGCCGGGCATCCGGGTGCCTGCCGGAATGGCCCCGCTGCGCATCTCGGCGGCAAGGCTCTCATAGAGCTGCTCGTACAGCGGCACCCCGCTGGCGGCATCCAGTGCAGTTGTCAGATGAAACATAAGACCTCTCCCCTTTTTGGGTGCTTTGCCAAACTGACCCCATAAAAAAACTTTATTCTGGGTATTTTCATGGTGCCAGTTTCGCGTATAATAGGAGCATACCAACCACACACCCAAATGTCAAGTAGTTTTATGGGTAAGTGGCTTTGAAACGGGCGAACGATCCTGCAGAGCAGGATAGAGGGGGTTCGCCCCGAAAAAAATCGGAGGGAAAAATCATGTCTACAACTGCAATGTGGCTGCTGCTGGCTGTGGTGATCGTTGTCATCCTGTTCGGCAGTGTGCTGTACAAGCGCACCTTTACCACCAAGGAGCTGGCCCTGACCGGCGTTATGGCCGCGTTGAGCCTGGTGGCATACCTGTTCTTCCGTGTGCCGTTCTACGGCGGCTCCTCGTTCCATCTGGGCAACACCTTCACCGCCCTGACCGCCCTGCTGCTGGACGGCGTTTCCGGCGGCCTGGCCGGTGCGATCGGTCTGGCTCTGGCCGATATCCTGGCCGGTGACCCGGGCTATGCCGTGACCACCTTTGTGCTGAAGTTCATCATCGGCATCACTTGCGGTGCCGTGGCCCACAAGGTGTTCAAGCTGCGCGATCTCGACCGCCACAGCAAGGGCTACCTGCTCAAGGTCATCGTGGCAGGCGGCTCCGGCCTGCTGCTGAACGTCATCACCGACCCGTTCCTGGGCTATTTCCGCAACATTTACATCTTTGGCCAGGAGTATACCGTGGCACAGGCCCTGTCCAAGATCGCCGGTGGTGTCACCTTTGTCAACAGCGTAGCCTCCACCATCTGCGTGGTCATCCTGTATCTGGCCCTGCGCCCGGCTCTGGAGCGCGCCGGTCTGCTGCCCAAGGGCGAAAAAAAGTAAGCCTCTCTCCTCTTTCTGACGCATATATGGAAAGCCCCCGGCCTGTATCCTCAACATGATATACTACCCCTAGAGTAGACAGAGTAAAAAGAAAACTCTGCGTACTCTGGGGGTATTTTCATGTCAAGCAAGAACAATCACGATACAGCGGAAGTAAAATATCAAAAAATGTCCCGTGTTGGACGCTGCAAGCTCACGTCCGTGCCATGAATCGAGCGGCCTAACGCCAATTTGTACAAAAAATTCGCCGTTTCCTTGTGGAAACGGCGAACAAAAATCTTATATTATTTTTTTGTCTACTTGACGGGGCACTTCATGGGCAGGCGATGTGGGACAGAAGCGCAGAAGATCAGCCCTCGATGAGCTCAACGGTCTTCATCTTGACGGGGGTGGTGGGCTTATCGTTCCAGTCGGTGCGGACGGAAGCGATCTTATCCACGACCTCCATTCCGGCAACGACCTTGCCGAAAGCAGCATACTGGCCGTCCAGATGGGGAGCGTCCTTGTGCATGATGAAGAACTGGCTGCCGGCGCTGTTGGGGTTCATGCTGCGGGCCATGCTGATCACGCCGCGGGTGTGCTTGATGGGGTTGTTCACACCGTTTGCAGCGAACTCGCCCTTGATGTTCCAGCCCGGGCCGCCGGTGCCGTTGCCCAGCGGGCAGCCGCCCTGGATCATAAAACCGGGGATGACACGGTGGAAGGTCAGGCCGTTATAGAAGCCCTCGCTGACCAGCTTCTTGAAATTCTCACAGGTGATGGGGGCGACTTCCTCATTCAGCTCAATGTCGATGATGCCGCCGTCTTCCATAGTAATGCGAACCATAACGCTACAATACTCCTTTTGTGTTGACCCCGCAGCGGGGGTGTGTGGGGCAGAAATGCCTGCCCGGATATCCCTTATAGTATACCATAGGTTTTGCGGGTTTCAACCACGCAGATGCAACCTTTTTGTAAATTCGTCAAAGTTCCGGGGCCGGGAGCCTGCTTATTCCATCTTCATCCGCTTTGTGATGAGTTGGCCGTTCTGTACTGTGCCGTCCGAGATATAATACTTCCACTCGGTCGAGCCGTCGGACATCAGGTACTCCACAGCAAACACCTGCCCAGCCTGGATTGCTACAGGGTAGTTGTCGGCCGGCAGGATCTCGCGGGGTGTCGGCAGATTCTTGAAGTCCTCGTATGCGTCTTCCAACCGCCAGAACTTTCGGATCTTGTAGCCCTTTACCATCGAAATATCCTGCTCACCGAAATAGGATGCTGTGTAGGTCTTTCCGTTGACTTCCAGCGCGTCGATCCGTTCCGGTTCCTGCGTCAGATCTTTGGTATGGAGATGTTCCCCATAGTTCTCGCTCAACTGTTTTGCCATGCGAAAATCCGAGTTCAAATACTCCGACTCCACAATATGTGCACTTCCATAGATACCCATGATATCGGTGCGGCGTACCGCTTCCAGCTCCTGATAGCTGCGCCGGAAGTTCTCCACCATCCGATCCTCCCGGTATCGGACCGAAGAAGCTTCATCCGTCGCCTCGATCTCATAGTACCGTTTGCCCTGTTCCATGTTTTCCTGCGCACGCCGGTACTCTTCGCTGTCCTTCTGCCCATTGGCTTCCAGATAGGCCAGATACCGCGGCCCGGTTCTTTCCCAGGTATGGCCCACGTCGGTGCCGTGGAACACGGTCTCAGGATACTGCTCCTTGATCTGTTTCAGAAAATTCTTCTCGACCTCGGTGCCGCCTGCTGTACCTTCCCAGTCCTTGAACTGCAGATCCAGCAATTCATCATCGTCGGCCTGCATCCACAGGTTCAGAAATTGTGCATCCGTATACGGGAATTCCACAAACAGATCCCGCATTCCTTTTTCGTAATACTCGCCCCAGATGGAAAGTTCCTTGTCGAGAATGCTCTGCTTGCTGTGTTCTTCTCCGTAAAGATAGATTTCGCCCTTCGGCCCATTTTTTACATAACTCCAGAACAGCCCCACCAGCAGGGTCACAATTAGCACGATGGCCGCATATTTCCAGCGTCCGGTCTTTGTTTCCGTTTTCATTTCAATTCCTCTTTCATCTCGGTCATATCCGCCCAGAATCGTTTGGGGCAGTGGGTCATGCGGCCCTTTTCGTTGTGGCGGGCCTTGATCTCCAGCGTTTTGTAGAACTGCCGCCAGAGCTCCTGAAACTGCTGCTCCTTTTCATCAGGTGGGGGCAGGGTGAGGGGTTCGGCCAGCTCCATGAGCTGAGCCTTGTGGTTCTGGTACAGCAGCACCGCCTGATGGACAGCATCATAGATCAGGAAGTTTTCCTCCGGGAAGCGGGCACAGAAATGCCCGCGCAGGAGGGGCAGAATATAGTTTTTGGGGTGGATGACTGCACCCAGCATCCCATCGTGCTCCTGAAAACGGACAAAGCCCTGAAACTTGTCCACTTCCCAGTCCAGGCTCTGCTTCATCTGGTAGAGCGGAGCCACCTCCGGGTGGCCCCGCCGCTTGACGGTGCCCGGCCCCAGCGCAAAGGCCAGATGCAGAAACCGGATGAGCCGCAGCTCCTTATCCTCCCAGCCCGAGAGAAAATCCCGGGTGACGAGGGATTCCGTCTCTTCGCCCAGCTTGGCGCGGAAGCTGGCAAAGACCCGCCGGGCCGTTGCGCGGTCAGTGGGGATCTCCTTCACAGGGTAGAGGGTAGCCGTCTCCCGCTCCGGGGTCCAGACCGCAAAGGGCAGCTCATGCTGGGCAAAGCTCTCAAACACACCACAGAGAAAGCCCTCGAAGCTGCCATCATAGAGGTAGACCACGTCGGCATCGTGGAGCTTCCGGGTGGGGCTTACAGGGCTCTGGCCAGACATTGCACTGCCTCCTCCCGCACCATTTTCTGGGCTGTGCGGGGCGGCACGCCCTGCTCCACCAGCCGATCCACGGCGGGCGGGCTGAACATGCTCAGCTGCTCCACCCCGCCGCTGAATACATTGGGGTCGATGAGTGCCCGGGTGATGCGCTCCCGCCCGGCGCTGCCGCGGCCCGGGTGCGCCCCCGCAAAGCCCCGGCAGGTGATGAAATACTGCGCCCGCTTGAGCACCACGCCCATCCGCTTGAGCTCGTCCAGCCCCAGCGCGGCCTGTTTGCGGGCGTGCCAGATGCGCCGGGCGCTCTTGGGGCCGATCCCCGGCACCCGCAGCAGCACCTCAAAGGGGGCGCGGTTCACGTCCACTGGGAACAGCCCGTAATGCTGCACCGCCCAGTTGCACTTGGGGTCCAGATAGGGGTTGAAGTTGGGGTTGTCCCTGTCCAGAAGTTCCTCTGCCTTGAACTCGTAAAAGCGGAGCAGCCAGTCTGCCTGATAGAGCCGATGCTCCCGCAGCAGCGGCGGCTTGGTATCCAGCGCGGGCAGGCGGGTGTCCTCGGTCACAGGGATGTAGGCGGAGTAAAACACCCGTTTCAGGTGATACTTATTGTATAATCCTTCCGTTAATTGCAGGATGTGATAATCTGTTTCCGGGGAAGCACCCACGATCATCTGGGTGCTCTGGCCCGCCGGGGCAAATCTGGGGGCCTTGCGGTAGAGCGCCACCTCTTCCCGGTTGGCGGCCCCCTCCACCGCGATCTGCTTCATGGGCCGGAAAATGGAGTGCCGCCCTTTGTCCGGAGCCAGCAGGTTCAGGCTGCGCTCACTGGGCAGCTCAATGTTCACGCTCAGGCGGTCGGCCAGAAAGCCCAGCTGTTCCAGCAGCTCCGGGCTGGTGCCGGGAATGGCCTTGGCGTGGATATAGCCGCCGAAACGGTACTCTCCCCGCAGCAGGCGCAGAACCGCCAGCATCCGCTCGGTGGTATAGTCCGGGTTCACCAGCACGGCACTGGAAAGGAACAGACCCTCGATGTAGTTGCGGCGGTAGAATTCAATGGTCAGCTCAGCCAGCTCCCGGGGGGTGAAGGTGGCCCGGGGCACATCGTTGGACTTGCGGTTGACGCAGTAGCTGCAATCGAAGGAGCAGCAGTTGGTCATCAACACCTTCAGCAGGCTGACACAGCGGCCATCGGCAGTAAAGGCGTGGCAGCAGCCCGGGGCGTAACAGCTGCCGACCCCGCCCGCTCCTGCTGCCCGGGAAGCGCCGCTGGAGGTACAGGCCACATCATATTTTGCGCTGTCCGCCAGGATCGTCAGCTTATCCATCAGGCTCTGTTCCATGGGGCACCTCCGAAAAATGGGGATAAAAAAGAAAGCCATACAGGATGGCTTTTCTTTTTCAGGCGCTGGTGGGGCGTTTTTACCACTTCGCCTTGGTCTCCACCACACGGCCTGCAATGTGCAGGTGGTTGAGCTCCTCGCCCTTGATGACCATTTCCTTATAGGCCGGGTTGAAGGGCTGCAGCACCACGCAGTTGCCGCGCTGGAGGTAGCGCTTGAGGGTACCCTCGCCCTCGTCACCGTAGATCAGCACGCCCAGGTCGCCGTTTTCCAGCGTGTCCTGACGGTGCACCAGGGCAAGGTCACCATCGTGGATGCGGGGTTCCATGCTGTCGCCGCGCACAACGAGATAGAAGTAGCTGGAAGGGTCCTTGACCCGGGCATACTCCTTGCCGTAGTCTTCCTCATAGGCCAGCGCGCCGTAGCCCGCCTTGACCGTGCCGATGACAGGGATCAGGCTGTACACATAGCTGCCGAAGAAGCGCTCTTCGGTCTGGCCCTCCGCGGTGGGGTCGAACAGACCCAACAGATAGTCCGCGGTCGTGTCCAGGATCTCCGCCAGCTTTGCCACGGTGGTGGGGTCCGGGGAGCTCTTTCCGCTCTCCCATTTGCCCACGGCCTGCTGGGTCACGCCCAACAGGGAAGCAAGCTCCGCCTGGCTCATGTGCTTTTGTTTTCGGCATTGCCGTAACAGCTCCGGAAACGACATTGTTCAACACTCCTCTGCTTGTACCGGGTCCGGTAAGGTTTTATCTGTATTTATTATACAACAAAAAGATGTTTCAGTAAAGAGGAAATCCCGCTTTTTCTCGAAGAAAAGTTGTCGCTCCGCACAAAAATGCGCACAACGAGCGGAAATTTTGATTTTGGGCTTGACAGCGCCGCTGAAATCTGGTAAATTAAATAGGCATTCGGTACGGCGTGTGCGGGTGCCCACGAGGAGAGATGTCCGAGTGGTTTAAGGAAGCAGTCTTGAAAACTGCCGTACGGCAACGTACCGTGGGTTCGAATCCCACTCTCTCCGCCATTTTTATTGAATAAGTGCAACACACTTTGCTCTGGAGTAGTACTCAAGAGGCCGAAGAGGCGCCCCTGCTAAGGGCGTAGGTCGTCTAAACAACGGCGCGAGGGTTCAAATCCCTCCTACTCCGCCAAGAAAAAGCTCGATGATTCTTTGAAATCACCGGGCTTTTTCCATTTTGTTCTCATCTTATCTTTCAATACGTATTTACACAATACGTATAATATGGTATACTTCTCTTGAGAGGATGTGAAGCTTGTGCCGCCAAAACCGCGTGAAATGGAAAAGCTGATTCTTGCCGATGGCTGGGTCTTCAAGGAACAGGTCGGTTCCCACCGTCAGTATGTCCATCCCACAAAACCCGGCAAGGTCACGATTCCTTTTCACAAGGGAAAAGAACTTGACCGCCGCACAGAGCTTTCCATCCGAAAGCAGGCAGGGCTCAAATAATGCCATATCATCATACAGGAGGGATGAAGGATGTTATCCATGTATCCGGCTTGTTTTTATAAAGAGGCAGAAGGTTATTCTGTCGTTTTTCCTGATTTGAACAACCTTGCAACACAGGGTGATACCTTTGAGGAAGCCATGGAGATGGCAGTGGACTGCCTTGCAGGCTATCTCTACACCTGCAAGCGGGATGGCGAAACGATTCCCACACCGTCTCGTCCGGGTTCCATCGACCCAATCGCTGTGTCTCGGGCACTTGCTCCCGACGAGCCTGTTCCTGAAGCATTTGTCAATGTTGTTTCTGTTGACGTGGCAGAATATGCAAAACAGCACTTCGAGAGATCTGTCAAAAAGACGCTTTCCATCCCTGCTTGGCTGAACGATGCCGCCATGGCACAGGGGATCAATTTTTCCTGCGTCCTTCAGCAGGCACTGAAAGAGCAGCTGCACATGGCTTGAACAGATTTTTACACAAAACGCGCTTTCCGGGGCCTTCCGAAAAGCGCGTTTTGCTTTTTTACAGCAGAAGATTCGTCACCGCAGCCAGCACGCTCAGGTGCACCGGGTAGAACCAGTAAAAGGCCTTCTTTTGCAGCGGACTGCACGCGCCCCGCTGCCCGTTGTAGAACCAGACCAGCACAAAAGCCAGCGGGGCGGTGAGCTCCCAGGCAAACAGCACGGCTCCCACGATGCACTGCCGTTTGCGGTCTGCGCGGGTCAGGTACAGCGCACAGATGATGAGCACACCGCTACCGTCGTAGTCCGTACAGGCCAGAAGCGCCGCAAGCGTGCAGCCTGCCGCACACAAGAGTCCTTTCCAGCTGGCAGAGCCGTCCGGCTTTTCAAAATGCTTGAGCCCTGCCATGGCCAGCACGCCCAGCGCCAGCGTCCAGTAAACGTTCTGTGCACTGGGGTCAAAGGGGGTGCGGAAAAACGCAAGGTCAAAGGGCACCTCACTGATGAAGGCAAACAGGAACAGCCTCCGGACGTATTTTTTCACATCGCGGGTATGTACAAAGCCCTCCACCAGCAGGAAGCAGAAGATAGGAAAGGCCAGCCGCCCGGTGAAGCGCAGCACCATGTCCAGCCGGTACAGCGGATAGGTGGAAAGGGTGTCCCGCGAAAGGGTGCCGATGTCCAGCCCGGGCGTAAGGATCCCTGCCTCGATGCAGGACGCGCCGATGTGGTCCACCAGCATGGTGATGCAGGCAATGGTTTTAAGAGCGGTGCCGCTGAAACTGCAGCGCGTGGAAAGTGCGGTCATAAAAAAACACCTCGGTCAGTTTGTAAAAAATCGTTATAAGAACTATAACGGAGGAAAGGTGGCATTTCCTGCGTCTGCTGCGGCAAAATCTACACAGAGCGTGCACAAATCCGCCCAAAATGCTTGACAGGACGGGCGCAGGATAGTAAAATCAAGAAGATAATTGAACTATCTCAAACCAAAGATGAAAAAGATTCACAGAGGATCAAGCGTCTCCGAACCAGATCAGACCGGAAGGAGGCATTGGGAATGACGCTGTTTTCTTATGAGATTTTCGACGCAGTTGCACGGCAGGGCAGCTTTAACAAAGCGGCTCAGCAGCTGCATCTGACCCCCTCAGCCATCAGCCACGCCATCGCCGTGATGGAGGCTGAGCTGGGCTTTACCTTATTCAATCGCGGCAAAAACGGCGTTACCATGACCAGCTACGGCGCTTCGCTGTACCCCTCCATCCGTGCGGTGCTGAACAGCGACGAGGCCCTGCAGCAGAGCATTGCCCGCCTGAACGGCCTGGAAAAGGGCAAGGTCAAGCTGGGTGCCTTCAACTCGATCTGCTCCGGGCTGCTGCCCAGCATCCTCAAGGGCTTTATGGCCCACTACCCCCAGATCGAAGTCGAGGTCTATCAGGGCACCTACGACGATGTTAAGGAGTGGCTGCGCACCGGTCAGGTGGACATTGCCTTCCTCTCCAACAACTGCCGGGAGGAGTTTGTCCTGACCGAGCTGTTCCACGAGCCGCTGCTCTGCATCACCCCCATGGACTGGCCCGAGCCGCCCAACGGCGTGATGACCCCCGCCCTGATGAACGGGCAGAACTTTGTGGTGCAGTGGGATGCCACCGACGCGGAGATGCGTCAGTTCCTCAAGAAGTATTCCCTCTCAACGGAGCGCCGCTGCCATGTCATCGACGACCAGTCGAACATTGCCATGGTCGAGGCAGGCCTGGGTATTTCCATCATGCCCCGGATGCTGCTGCGCAACTGCACGGCAGCGGTCAAGATCTACCCCATCGAGCCCGAAGAGGACCGCGTGGTGGGTCTGGCCGTCCAGCGCCCCACCGCCATGGCTCCCGCCGTGGAGCAGATGTTCCACCATATCGTGGAGTGCTGCAAGGATCTGGACTGAACAACAGTGTAACATAACGGGCCGGTGTGCGCAACACCGGCCCGTTTTTTGCCGCCCGGAAAAATTTGGATTGTATCCCCGCCCGGGATACGGTATACTAAGAAAAAATCCATTCTGGTTTTTGAGGGGAAAAATTATGGATCGAAGAAGTTTTTGCAAGGTGCTGGGGTTTGCGGCCGGCAGCACTCTGCTGCCCGGGCTGATGGTCCAGGCCGCCGGGCAGGGCTCCGTGGGCCATGCAGTGCCGGATGGCCGCTACACCATCGGCATCCGCAGCGACCTGAGCGGCTGCGACCTGACCCACGCGTTCTATTATTCCGACAGCTTTTTCACCCACCCGGCCGCCCAATATGACCACCAGCTGGCGCTGGCAACGCTGGGTCTGGTCTGCGCTGCGGCCAACACCGTGGCCAGCGATGCGGAATACTGGGTCAACGGCTCTGTGGGGCGGGAAGCCCACATTGCTGCCGCCTACGAGACCCTGGGCTTTGAGGACGCGCTGTTCTACAATTACGATCTCGACACCGGCCGAGCCGGAGACTTTGTGGGCTACTCGCTGGCCCGCAAGACCCTGACCCTGAACGGCCAGCGTACCACCCTTGTGGCGCTTGTCCTGCGGGGCGGCGGCTACGGCGGCGAGTGGGCCAGCAACTTTCACACAGGCGATACCAGCGCGCACACCGGCTTTGTCACGCCTGTGGCGGCGGTGTTTGCGTCCCTCAAGGCCTATCTGGCCCGGGCAGGGCAGGGCGGTGCCTTCAAGCTCTGGCTGGGCGGCTACAGCCGCGGTTCCATCATTGCAAATCTGCTGGCGGCAAAGATCGCCCGGGAGCTGCCCCAGCTGGGGCGGGAGAGCATCTATGCCTACGGCTTTGCGGTGCCTGCAGCCCTGACTGCCGCCGACCGACCTGACCTGCAGCAGGATTTCGATGCCAATCACGCCCCGGACGGCACCCTGCTGGAAAACTGGCCCGAGAGCAACATCTTCAGCATCATTTCCAGCGGCGACGCGGTGGCCCGGGTGCTGCCCGCTGCCTGGGGCTACCACCGCAACGGCTGTGACCGCTTTCTGCCCGCCACCCGGAATGCCGAAGAGCTGGCCGACCTGGACGCGCTGGGGGCGGAATTCGGCCCCACGCCGCTGGTGATCAGCAGTCTTGCCACCGCCGAGGACACCAGTGCCCTCATCAACATCGTGGCCAAGTTCTGCGTTTCCCGGGAAAATTTCCACCAGAAGTACGAGGCCGCCATCATGGACATGATCCAGTGTGCCTTTCTCCGCTCCGAAAAAGAGGTGGTCGATGGCTACATCCTCAGCGACGGTGAGATCGTGGAGCGGCTGCAGAGCCTTTCCCACATGAAAGAGATCGATTACTGGCAGATCGTGGGCAGCGTCTGGGCCGCCTCCACCATGAGCCGCCCCATCCTTGAGCGGTACGGCCAGAACGTGCCCCTGCTGGCCCGGCAGATCCTTATCCCGGTGCTGGCGGTCGGCCTGTGCTACGGCATCGAGACCGATGTGGTGCAGATGGTGGCCCAGTACATCATCCGTCTGCTCACCGCCCGGGGCGAGCTGGACAGTGTTCTGCGCGCGGCGTTCTGCCACCACCCGGAAAACTACATTTCCCTGATGGAATACTACGCCCCCGAGGAGCACGGTATGGAGCCCTTTACCCGAAAGTGATTCACTTTTCTTCACCTTTCGCCTGAAATCTCTCCACCGGTGAAACGCCTGCGATTCGTTGAAATCCCGTTTTCTCTATGTTACACTTGATTTTATCAACTGGAAAAGAGGAAAAAAACATGGAAACTCAACACAAGCGCAGTGCGTTTTCCGGCAAACTCGGATTCGTGCTGTCCGCCGCCGGTGCGTCGGTCGGATTGGGCAATATCTGGCGCTTCCCGTATCTGGCCGCAAAATACGGCGGCGGCATTTTTCTGCTCATCTACATCCTGCTGGCTGTCACCTTTGGCTACACCATGATCATTGCCGAAACGGCGCTGGGCCGGATGACCCGCAAGAGCCCGGTGGGCGCTTACAGCCATTTTGGCAAGGGCAAGGGGCTGGCGTTCGGCGGCTGGATCAACGCAGTCATCCCCATCCTGATCGTCCCCTATTATTCGGTCATCGGCGGCTGGGTCATCCACTATCTGGCCCAGTATCTCACCGGCCACGGCAGCGCGCTGGCATCGGACGGGTATTTCTCCGGCTTCATCTCCAACGGTCTGCTGGCCGAGATCGCGTTCCTGCTGTTCACCTTTATCACGCTGGGCATCATCTTTGCGGGTGTGCGCAACGGCGTGGAGCGCGTTTCCAAGGTGATGATGCCGGTGCTGGTGGTGCTCTCGGTAGTCATTGCCGTCTACTCGGTCACACGGCCCGGCGCACTGGCAGGCGTAAAGTATTTTCTGGTGCCCAACCCGGCCAACTTCTCGTGGATGACCGTGGTTTCCGCCATGGGCCAGATGTTCTACTCCCTCTCCATTGCCATGGGCATCCTGGTGACCTTTGGCTCCTACATGAAAAAGAACGTGTCCATTGAGCAGTCCACGGAAAACGTGGAGATCTTCGACACCGCCATTGCCATCATGGCGGGCCTGATGATCATTCCCGCCGTGTTCGCTTTTTCGGGCGGCGACCCTGACACCCTGCAGGCGGGCCCGGCCCTGATGTTCATTACCATCCCCAAGGTCTTTGCCAGCATGGGCATGGGCACTGCCGTAGGCGTGCTCTTCTTTGTGCTGGTGCTGTTCGCGGCCCTCACCAGCTCCATTGCCCTGACCGAGAGTGCTGTTTCTACCTTTGAGGACGAGTTGGGCTGGGACCGCACCCGCTCCACCATCCTCATCGGCTGCATTATGATCACACTGGGCAGCCTTTCCGCGCTGGGCTACGGCCCCCTTGCCAGCGTGACCGTGTTCGGGATGCAGTTCCTCGATTTCTTCGACTTCCTGACCAACTCGGTGATGATGCCCATTGCGGCCATTGCCACCTGCCTGCTGGTCTCCCGGATCGTCGGTGTGGAAAAGATCGAGGAAGAGGTCACACGGGAAGGTCAGCCCTTCCGCCGCAAACCGGTGTTCAACTTTATGCTCCGGTATCTCTGCCCCATCTTCGCAGCCATCATCCTGGCCAGCTCGGTCGCCAACGCACTGGGCTGGATCGCGATGTGACCCTGTTTTCTGCACGCAAAAAGCCCCCGGCCTGTATCCTCACAGGCCGGGGGCTTTTCGATCATTCTTTTTCAAACACAAGGAAGCGGAACGCGATATCCGTGGTCAGCTCGGGCAGGGCGGCCAGGCGGGCCGCGCCATCCCGTGGCGTTTTCCAGTAATAGGGGGTCATGGCGAACAGCGCCTCCAGCTGCCCGGCAGGCACCGTGATGCTGCCCGAGACTTCCCGCTCCCCGATGGGGCGGAAGCCCTCATAGGCCACCTCCTGCACCGGGTTCTTGTAGGGCGTGTCGTAGAGGACAGCCTTCATCTGGTAGAGGTGCTCCGCACCGGGCACAACATAGATCATCCGTCCGCCCGGGCGCAGCACGCGCCGGAACTCTTCCTGCGCAAAGGGCGAGAAGCAGTTGAGCAGCAGGTCGGCCCATCCGGTGCGGACAGGCTGGGCAAAGCTGGATGCCACCGCGTATTTTGCGGCAGGCAGTGCCTTTGCGGCCAGACGCACCGCAGGCTTTGCGATATCAAAGCCCGCCAGCTGCACCGACCGGCCCGCCTGCGCAAAGGCCTGTGCAATGCAGCGGTCGTACCAGCCCTCGCCGCAGCCCGCATCCAGCAGGTGGAGCGGTGCATCTGCCCCGGCGGAAGTGCCGTACGCAAGGCACAGCTCCCCCAGCGCCCGGCCGAAGATGCCGTAATACCCGGCGTTCAGGAAGGCACGGCGGGCGGCGACCATCTCTTTGCTGTCGCCCGGGACCTTGGTGCGCATACTCTGCACCGGCAGCAGGTGCCAGTACCCCTCTTTCGCCCGGTCAAAGCTGTGGTTCCTGCCGCATTTCAGGGCAGTGTCCCCGGTCAGGGGTTCGCCGCAGAGCGGGCACTGCCAGGGGGCAAACGGCTCAGGTTTCATCGGTGTGATCCTCGATGGGTGCGGTGGCACCGCCGTGGGCGGTCATATACTCTTCAAAGTTGGTGAACTTCTGCTGGGGCGGGCGGCGGCTGATCAGCATTAGGCCTGGGTCCTCGTCCCGTGCGGGGGCGGTGTTCCGGCTGCGGCCGCGGGGTGCCTCGCTCTTGGCGGGGCGGTCCGGGCGGCTGCTCTGCACTGCATTGCGATTATTGCGGCTGCCCTGCTGGCTCTGGCTGTTCTGGGCCGGGCGGGCATTGCGCGCATTCCGCTCTGCCCGCTGCTCGGTGCGCGGATCATTGCGGTCGGTGCGCTGCTCGGCACGGGCAGGCTGACCGCCGCGCTGACGCTGGCCGTTCTGGGCCGGAGCAGTCTGCTTTGCAGCAGGCTGCGCAGCCGGAGCCTTTTTGAGCGGGCGCAGAGGAGTAGCCTCCGGGGCGCTCACAAAGTGGGGGTCGAATTTAGGCTGGGCGTTGCTGCCGCGGTTGGCCGGCTGCGGGGCATTGCCCTCGCGGCGGGTGCGGCTGTTATTGGAGCGGCGGTTCTCACTGCGACCGCCGGAAGTGCGCTTCTGGTTTTCCTCCATGGATGTTCCTTCTTTCGGTTCGGTATTCTTGGGGCTGGGCTGTTTTGCAGCCGCTTTTTCCTTCTTGGGGGCAGCGGGCTTTTCGGCCTTGGCTGCCTTTTCTGCTTTGGCAGGCTTCTCTGCCTTCACGGGCTGCTCCGGCTGCTCTGCTTCCGCTTTGGGCTTTTTGCCCCGCACCGGGGGTGCAGCCTTGACAGGGGCAGGCACGCCGTCCCAGGGATGGCCGGAGACAACCGGGATCTGGCGGCGGTTCAGCTTTTCGATCCCGGCCAGATATTCCTTTTCCTCCGGGGCGCAGAAGCTGACGGCAGTGCCGTCGGCACCGGCACGGGCCGTGCGGCCAATGCGGTGGACATAGGTCTCGGGCACCTCGGGCAGATCGTAGTTAAACACATGGGACAGCTCGCTGATGTCAATGCCGCGGGCGGCGATATCGGTCGCCACCAGCACCCGGGTCTTGCCCGCCTTGAAATCCTCCAGCGCCGTCACACGGGCGGTCTGGCTCTTGTTGCCGTGGATGGCGGCGGCGGGGATGCCCTGCTTGTTCAGGTCTTTTGCAATTTTATCGGCCCCGTGCTTGGTGCGGCTGAACACCAGCGCGTTCACCACCTCAGGCCTCAGATTTTTGATGAGCCAGGGCAGCAGGAACTTCTTGTTGCCCTTCTCCACAAAATACAGGCTCTGCTGGATGCGGTCCACCGTGCTGGACACCGGGTCCACCTTGACAAAGGCCGGGTCGTGCAGGATGCCTGCGGCCAGCTGCTCGATCTCCTTGGGCATGGTGGCGCTGAACATCAGGTTCTGGCGCTGCCTGGGCAGCTTGGCGATCACCTTTTTCACGTCGTGGACAAAGCCCATATCCAGCATCCGGTCGGCTTCGTCCAGAACAAAGATCTCAATGTTGGAGAGGTCCAGCAGCCCCTGCCCCACCAGGTCGTTCAAGCGGCCCGGGCAGGCAATGAGGATGTCCACGCCCTTTTTCAGGGCTGCGACCTGCGGAGCCTGACCCACACCGCCAAAGATGACGGTGCTGCGCAGGGTCAGATACTTGCCGTAGGCCTCAAAGCTCTCGCCAATCTGCAAAGCCAGCTCCCGGGTAGGAGTCAGGATCAGGGCGCGGATGGCACCCTTTTTGCGGGGCGCGCTGGCAGTCAGGCGGTCGAGCATGGGCAGCGCAAAGGCAGCCGTCTTGCCGGTACCCGTCTGGGCGCAGCCCATCAAGTCCCTCCCGGCCAGCACCGGCGGAATGGCCGCTGCCTGAATGGGCGAGGGGGATTCATAGCCCGCCTGTGCCACAGCACGCAGCACAGGCGCGGAAAGATTCAGTTCGTTAAATGTCATTCTTCACCTAAAATGTTTCTGCATTCCATATAATAGCGCTTTTCCTCTGCGTGCCCCATGCTGAAGGTCTTGCGGGGCAGCACACCGCCCATAACGATGCCCTTGAACAGGTCGCTCTTCTCAAAGGGCGGCATCAGGAAAGCCACACCCCCCTGCCTGCACAGGGCGCGGACAGCGGGCTCATCGTGGACATAATCCACCCGGGCCTCGATGTGGCGGGCCATGAAATACTCAATGAATGCGTCAATGGTGCCCACGGTCAGCGGGGCAACGGGATGTTCAAAGCTGAGCACATTGGCCACATGGGGGCCTGCCAGCGTAAAGGACTGCTGTTTTGCATCGCCGAAGCAGATGCCTGCCGCGTGGGAATCGCTCCACGCAATGAGGGCCAGCAGCACGGCACCGCAGTCCACATTGAAAAGGACACGGTGGATGGGCTCGATCTCAATGGCCGGAGAGTGGACATTGCAGACCTCAGCCAGGCACCAGCGGGCCGGGTGGGTCAGCTGCTGCTCCGGGGTCAGGGTCTTTTTCAGTTCCTCCCAGCAGGCCTTGGCGGAAGCCAGCGAATGGTTGCCGTCGCCCACGGCCAGCGTCAGGGGCGCGCCGCCCTTTGCCTGGGGATACCGGGCATCAAAGGCTTCCTGGCTGCCCAAAGCATTCAGGGCGCTGTCGATCTGGGCCAGCAGGGCGGGGTCCTCCACTGCCCAGCCGGCAATGTGGCCGCCGTTCAGCATCAGGTCGCCCTCGTAGACCTTGCGCAGCTGCTCCTTCTTCTCGCCGATGGGCTCGATGAGGGTGCAGCCGGGGTCATCGGCCAGCATCATAATATGGGGCGTTTCCAGCCTTGCCCCCCGGCGCACCGCCATGCGGGGCGGGATGCGGCTTTCCACGGTGTGCTCGCTGGGACGGATGGCAGGCACCGCACCCTCGGCATAGCTGTATGCCTCCAGGTCGATCCTGCCCACAAGGCCCTGCCGCACCCGGCCGCTCTGCTCGGTGCGCTCCACATAAATGAAGCCGTCTACCGCGCGGGTCAGCACGTTCCGGGTGTAATCGTCCATGGCCGCATGGATGGCGCTGATCCTTGCATCCACGTCATCCTCTTCCAGATAGACCTCCGGCAGGATCAGGTCCAGTGTGCTGGGGCCGCCTGCGGCGGCCTGCGCAGCCTTTTCCCAATAGGAGCGGTCACTGGTGAACTGATCGCAGGCCACACAGCCCCACTGCCCCACCGGGATCTGTTCCGACGGCAGCAGAATGTGCGCCGGGGAAAAACAGGGTGTTTTGTTCATAATACTTCCCTCCCTCTCACAAAAACGCAGGGATCACTCAAAATAGCTGGCGGCATCGTCCCGGATGACCACATGCTCCACACCTGCCTCGGTCAGGGAGAGGGTCAGCTCCTCCCGGGCCGCTGCATCCAGCGTAGAGGAGGACGGGACCTTCACCAGCAGGTTCTTCACGCCCAGCTGGGCCGCAGGGGCTCCCAGCTGGCTGGAGGAGCCGGTCACCTCGGCCAGCGAATAACCGTACCAGAGTGTCACCGTATCTCCGAAGCGGGCCTGCCAGGCGGCGATATCCGCAGTCAGCTGCCCGGCACGGTCCACACCGTTGGTGGCACCATAATCCTGTTTGGCACTGGTGGACGAGGGAAACTGGACATTTTCCAGCAGCACCTGATCAAACCCGGCGGCGTGCACCTCGGCGATCAGATCACCGATATACTGCACGGTCTCCGCGGCGTAGGGGTTCAGCCAGGGGTTGCCTCCGGCGGAAGCCTTGTTGTCCAGCCAAAGGTACTCCTGCCCTTGATACCGGATGGCCAGAGCGTGGTCGGCCCGGGCACCGGCAGGGTCACGGAAGGCAGTCAGCGCAGCCACCGGCACCAGCCCCTCCTCCTTGAAGATGGATGCCACACTCGTCAGCTCGACCTGCGTGGGGGCCGCGTTGGCGGCACCCACCGCCGTCTGGGAGGCGTAATACACCTGCCCGGCGGTGTCCTTCAGGGTCAGGATGGCATAGGTCATGCCCTGTGCCTTGAGCTGCCGGGCGGCGGAGCGGATGGCGGCCTCGTCGGTCAGGGTGGTCACATCCACCTCTGCCCACAGGCCCGTCACAATATCAGTGCCCTTGACCTCGGGCTCCGGCTCCTTTTCCGGCACCGAGGAAGCTGCCGGTTCGCTGGCAGCGGTGCTCTGCGTCCCGGAGGATGCACTCTCGCTGACGGCACTGGATGCGGAGAGGTCACGATCCCGCACCACGGTATACCAGGTGTGGGTGGCCCAGTCCAGCACATGGGGCGCGGCCACCCAGGCCGCTGCCAGCACGGCCACCACCAGCACCGCAATGCCGATGCCCTTTTTCAGCCGCATCTCGCGGGTGTAAAAGCTGCGCCGGTAGCGCTTGACCTTCTGGCGTTTGGGATATCTTGCCATAATCAACCACCCTCCTTGGGGTCAACTTACAGGATCACGGAATGGCCGGTAAAGCCGTAGATGGCCAGCGCCAGCACACCGATATAGATCAGGGTGATGGGCAGGCCGCGGAATGCTTCGGGGATGGCCTTGCTGCGCAGGCGGTTGCCCGCCTCGGTCACCAGCATCACAGCCAGCAGGTAGCCCAGGCCGCTGCCCAGGCCAAAGCCGATGGACTGCGCCAGCGTAAAGCTCTGGGTGCGCTCCACCAGCACGGTGCCCAGCACGCCGCTGTTCACGGCGGCAATGGGCAGGATGCGGATGAGCAGGCCGCTGCGGGGGCCCTTGACCGCCCGCAGGATGGCGTGCTCAAAGATGCAGACCACCGCCACACAGGCCAGGTAGAGCAGCGGGCGGAGCTGGGCACGGTAGGGCAGATCCACGATCTGACTGCCCGCAAAATACGCCAGCGGGGCCACCAGCGTCTGGGTAACACAGAGTAGCAGGGCAAACCACCAGCTGCTGGTGCGCTCGTCACCCACCAGCTGGATCAGGCGCGACACGCCCAGACCACGGGTAAAGATGGCGTTCTGGGCAAACAGGGCCAGCACGGCGTAGGCAAAGGCCACACCGATGGTATTCATCACAGCACTCACTGATCCTGCACCTCCTTCCGGGGGTGCGCAGCCAGAGTGCCGCGCGCCTCAGTTTTCAGGTATTCCTTGTGTTTGCGGGCCAGCGCGCGCCAGACGGCACACACCACGCCCAGCACGATGAAACCGCCTGCCGGCATGGATGCCATGGGCAGGACAGAGCGGCTGAGCTGAATCCCAAACACACTGCCCAGCGCCAGCCACTCCCGCAGGCAGCCCACGATGAACAGGATGAGCGCGTAGCCCACCGTGATGCGCAGACCCTTGGAGACAGCCTTGTGCATGGTTTCCTGCACACGGCCAAAGCGGTAGGTCAGCAGGGGCTCCACCACCAGCATGGGCAGGTAGATACCCAGCATCAGCAGGTCGGTGCCGAACACGGCGTTCAGGATGGGATAAGCAGCAAGGTAGACCACCGCCGCACTGCCGCTGTACACCAGCGCCCGGGGCAGCAGCTTTTTCTCCAGCTCTTCCGGGGCGGGCTGCTCGTCCCGCAGGGGGAACAGGCGGCTGACCAGGCAGGCCAGCATCCGGGAAGGCGTGAGCAGCAGGGCCACAGCCACGGCCAGCATCAAAGCATTTTTGCCTGTGGTGGCAAGCACCACCAGCGGAGCCAGACCCATGCCCTGCATGACAACGGGGTTGTTTTTGAACACCCGGTCATGGTGGGCAAACTTCTCCGGATCACGGGTGATCAGTTCTGCAATGGAACGTTTCATTCAGCGCCCTCCTTTCCGGCCGCGGGGCGGTGCATCAGCTGGTACAGGCGGCTCTCGGTGCGGTCCATCCAGCCGGAAATGCTGTTGACCGTGAGCAGGGCAAAGCAGACACCCGTCTCGTACACGCCGTAATACCGGAAGCCCATGGTGATCGCACCCACCAGCACACCGTACAGGATGCGGCCCAGATGGTGATGGGCGCAGGTGTAGGGCTCGTTGAGCAGGAACACCGCGCTGAACAGCATGGCACCGGTCAGCAGCTCATCCCGCACGCACTGCAGGCGCAGGGCGATGTCCACGCCGTTTACTCCCACCTGACGGGGAAAGAGGAAGGCGATGAGGGCACAGGTGACCACAAAGCTGACAGAAGCGCTCAGCCGGACATCCTTCTGCAGCCAGAGGAAAAGCCCGCAGGCCAGAAGGATGAGGGCGGCACCCGTGCCCATGGGGGCGGCATACTCGCCCAGCACAAGCGAAATTGCGCTGATGTTCAGGCTGCCGCCGCTGCGCAGGGTATCCGAGATGGTGCTGGACACCGGCACGCCGGTGGCATCCCACAGGGGGATATTGGTATAGGGCTGGGGGTAGCGGAACACCTGCTCCGGCCAGGACACCGCCGCCACGGCGTAGCCCACAGCAGCGGGGTTGAAGGGATAGCTGCCGTAGCCGCCGAACACCTCCTTGCCGATGAGGACACCGGCCAGCACCGCCATAATGACCACATACCAGTCCACCGTGGCGGGCATGAGCAGGGCGATGATGAGGGCAAAGCTCTCGTTGGAAAAATCCCCGGCCCGATACACGCGACGGCGCAGCAGGGAGACCAGGCGGTCACACAGATTGCCGGTGAGCAGCGCCGCGCCGCAGAGCAGCAGGGGCCGCAGACCGTACAGGAAGCAGGCCATGCAGAGCAGCGGGATGGTCATAAGGCAGACGTGCAGATAGTACCGCCCCGTCTTTGCAAGCTCCTGCTCCTGCTGCTGGATCAAACGTTCATCCATGGTAAGGCACCTCTCACAGGGCGGCCAGACGGCGCACCGCCGCAGCCGGGTCGGCTGCGCCGAACACGGCACTGCCCGCCACCAGAATATCGGCACCCGCCTCCACGCACAGGGGGGCGGTGGTGTCATCCACGCCGCCATCTACTTCCAGCAGGTAGCGGGCACTCCGCTTTGCCCGCTCTTCCTTGAGCCAGCGCAGCTTTTCCAGCGCCGAGGGCATGAACTTCTGCCCGCCGAAGCCGGGTTCCACGCTCATCACCAGCACCAGATCCAGCTGGTCGAGATACGGGGCCAGCGCCTCCGGCGCAGTACCGGGCTTGATGGTCAGGCCCACCTTGCAGCCCAGTGCCTTGACCGCATCGATGGTCTGCTGGATGTCGTCCTCGCACTCGAGGTGGAAGTTGTACAGGCTGGCACCCGCCTTGATGAAAGGCTCTGCATACTGCAGCGGGTGGCTGATCATCAGGTGGACATCGTAGAATGCTGCGGGCATCCCCTTGTGCAGGCTTTTCAGCACCGGCACGCCAAAGCTGATGTTGGGCACAAAGTGGCCGTCCATCACGTCATAATGCAGCATCTGCGCACCGGCATCCAGCACCATGCGGCAGTCTGCGCCAAGCTGATTGAAATCAGCCGAAAGGATCGAAGGACTAATGATCGTCATTGTGTTTTATACTCTCCGTTATTTTTCAGAAAGATTACACCATCCGTTCTGCCAGAGCACCTGTTTTGGGGCCGGAATGCAGGGCGGGCATGGTTATTCTTAGTTTACATGAAAACACGCAAAAAATCAAACCCGGAGCCGTGTTTTTCACGGAAAAGTCTCAAACCTGCCCCTGAATCCATCCAAAATCCATTCCAAAACCAAAAACGACCAGACCGCCCCGCCCATTTCAGGGGGACAGTCTGGCCGCGGATTCAGTTGACAGGCTTCATGCTGGCGGGGTCCTCCACCGGCACAGGCTGACCGGATTCGTCCGGCAGGCGCTTCATGCCGCTGGGGTTGGGGGGCGTGGCGGGCAGGGTGAACACGAACTGACACCACTCGCCCTGCTGGCTCTCCACACGGATCTGGCCTCCGGAAAGGTTGACCAGCACCTTGCAGATATTCAGGCCAAGACCGGCCCCCCGGGCGTGCAGGCCGCGGGACCTGTCCTCTTTGTAGAAGCGCTGGAACACATAGGGCAGCGCCTCGGGGCTGATGCCCTGACCGGAATTCCAGATCGAGATCTCCACCTCGGGGCCCAGCTTCTCCACATGGAACTTGATGGTGCCGCCCGCCGGGGTAAACTTGATGGCATTGTCCAGAATGTTATAAGCCACCTGATGGATGAGGTCGGGGTCCGCGTAGACCAGCACCTTTTCATCCATGGTCAGGCCTTCCAGATCGATCATGCCGTCGTTGATGCGCTGCTCCGCCGAAAGGGCCACACCGGTGAGCGTCTCCCAGATGTTGAACATCCGGGCGTTCACCTGATACTCGCCGCTTTCCAGCTTGGAGAGATCGAGCATGTTCTGGATGAGCCGGGCCAGGCGGCCGGTCTCCTCGCTGACCAGCTGCAGGTAGTGGTTCTGCATATCGGGCGGGATTGTGCCGTCCAGAATGCCGTCCACAAAGCCCTTGATGGTGGTCATGGGGGTGCGCAGCTCGTGGGCGATGTTGCCCATGAACTGGCCGCGGGAATTGTCGTTGGACTGGATGTTCTCCGCCATCTGGTTGAAGGTGTGGGCCAGATCCACCACTTCGCCCTCACCTTCCACGCCCTCAACACGGACAGAGAAGTCCCCGCCGCCAAACCGCTGGGCGGCATCGGTGATCTTCTGGAGCGGATCGGTCAGCTTCCGCATCAGGAAGGAGGTCAGCACGCTGGCGCAGAGCAGCATGATGCAGGCAGAGAAGAAGAAGTTCGAGCAGAACTCCTCCTTGAAATCGGTCAACCGCGCACCGGAGGAGCAGAGGAAGAGATAGCCGCTGTTGTTGCCCTGGGCATCCTGCATGTGCCGCACCGAGACATAGCTCTTCTCGGTCAACACACCGTCCAGCGTGCTCAGGGTGTGGTAGGGCTGATCCCCGGCAACTTTTTTCATAAGCTCCGGCCCCACAATATCTGTTCCCACCATCTCGGGGTTGGAGGCAATGAGGATCCTGCCCTCTTCATCGGTGAAAAACAGGTAAGCCTCGGCGCTCTCGCCGATGATCTCCAGCTTGGTGTTCAGGGCATCCAGCTCGGCCCCCTTGGGCAGAGCCGCCTGCTGCACGATATAATCCGCCGCGCGCTGGGTCACATCCGCCACGCTGTCCAGCGTGTCGTACCGCTCCTGGGCAAAATAGCGGCTGAACAGCAGCCACTCGGAGCAGCCCAGCACCGCCGTGCCCAGCACCAGCAGGGTGGCCACCATCGAAAAGAAGGTGACCGAAATACTTTTGCGCATTACTGACGCACCTCGAACTTATAGCCCACGCCCCAGACGGTCTTGAGCTCCCACTTGTCGGAAGCGCCCGCCAGCTTTTCGCGCAGACGCTTGACATGAACATCGATGGTGCGGCTGTCGCCGTAGTACTCAAAACCCCACACCTCGTCCAGCAGCTGGTCGCGGGTGTAAACACGGTTGGGGTGGGAGGCCAGGCAGTTCAGCAGCTCCAGCTCCTTGGGGGGAGCCTCCACCACCTTGCCCTTGACCCGCAGCTCGTAGCTGTTCATGTCCAGCCGCAGGTTGTCGAACTCGATCACGCCCTCGGTGCTCTCGGTCTGGGCAGTGGTAGTGGTGCAGCGGCGCAGCACCGCCTTGATGCGGGCCACGACTTCCTTGGTGTCAAAGGGCTTGACCATGTAATCGTCCGCGCCCAGCTCCAGACCCAGCACCTTGTCAAAGGTCTCGCCCTTGGCGGTCAGCATCATCACGGGGGTGTTGCCCAGCTTGCGGATGCGGCGGCAGACCTCCAGGCCATCCATCTTGGGCATCATCACATCCAGCAGCACCATATCAGGCTTGACCTGATTGAACTTGTCCAGGCCTTCTTCGCCGTCGTTCGCAGTGGTGACCTGATAGCCCTCCTTGGTCAGATAAAGCCGCAGCAGCTCGCAGATGTTGGTATCGTCGTCCACGACGAGGATCTTTTCGTTGGCCATAGTGGTTTCCTCCCCAATTCTGTATGTTCCGGCCCTTTCGGGCCTTGTGACAAAGTATTCCACTTCTTATTATACGGAAGAGTTATGACAAAATAAAGAAGGTTTTGTATGATTTTTGGGACGCAGGCTCCGCCGCTCAGCTCATCATCAGCCGGATGATCTCCTCATTGGTCTGCCGCATCCCGTCCTTGCCCAGACGTCCGATGCCCTTGATGGTGGTCTCGATGTCCTTCATCACGATGCCATCGCCGCCCTTGAACTCCTGATTGCACTTGTACATGTTGTAGCCCAGCAGCGCCGCATCCACCGAAGATGCGATCTTTGCGGCGCAGGAGGCCTTGGCTCCGTCGCACACGATGCCGGACACGATGGCAAGGGCGTTGACCACCGTGTGGATGGCAGCCTGATAGCCGTCGCCGCACAGGTACACGATGCCTGCGCCTGCACCCGCACCCGCGCTGACCGCGCCGCAGTAGGCAGACAGGGTGCCGATGCCGGTCTTTTCGTGGATGGCCACCAGATTGGAGATGATGAGGGCGCGGTAGAGCTTTTCCTTGCCGCTGTGCAGCTCCTTGGCGTACTCGATGAGGGGCACCGAGCAGGTGATGCCCTGATTGCCGCTGCCGGAGTTGATGATGACCGGAAGCTCGCAGCCGTTCATGCGGGCATCGGAGCCGGCGGCGGCCTTGGCTTTTGCGCGGTTGGAGACATCGTTGCCGTAAGTGGTCAGCAGCACCCGCCCGATGTTGGCGCCGTAGTCGCCCAGCAGGCCCTCTTCTGCAATGGCGTTGTTGTAGCGGATCTGCCGTTCCAGCAGGTCTGCCACGTCCCGCAGGTCGGCGGTCTCGGCAAAGTCCCAGATGTCCTGCATGTTCAGCAGGCTGCGGTCGGCGCGGGCGTCCTCCTGCACGGTCTCGTCCAGCAGGGGCACCTCGTACAGCACCGTGCCGTTCTTCTCGATGCGGCAGATGTTGGTGTGGTAGTCCGCGATGCGCACCCGGGCGTAGTCCTGCCCGCAGCGCTCGGTGACGACGATGTCAAACACATGCCCCTGCTCGGTGTGCTCGATGGTGATGGGCACTGTCTGCAGATAGTCCCGGATGGCAGACTTTTTTTCCTCGCTGACCTCCGAGATGACCTCCAGCTCCTTCTCGGCGGAACCGGCGATGATGCCTGCCGCCACCGCCGCCTCCATGCCCTTCAGGTGCCCGGTGTTGGGCACGATGACGCTTTTCACGTTCTTGATGATGCTGCCGCTCACCTGCAGCTGCACGCTGTCCGGCAGCACCCCCAGCACCTCGCGGGCTTTTGCCGCCGCATAGGCCAGCGCGATGGGCTCGGTGCAGCCCATCGCCGGGATCAGCTCCTCCTTCAGGATCTCCACATAAGCCTGATAGCGCGGGTCGTTGCGTTCCATAACATCCTCCTGCCTTCCCTTCTGGAAATCGGTTCGTATTTTAAGAACAGTATAATATAGAACTCCCGCCGTGTAAATCCGTTGTTTTGCGCCCATCCCCTTGCGCTCCGGGTTTTCATCGCGTATAATGATAGTTGTATCGTTATGCCAAAAAACGTGTAAGGAGCGTATTTTATATGAAGTTAGGAATCGTAATAAATTAGCCTTTTTTCATAAATCCATGTACCTCCATAAAAGTCCGTAAAACCGCATGGTTGCAAGGTTTCTTAAAAAAGCAAAAGCATAAAGCTCCATGTAAAATCACATAATTTAATGCCATTTGGGCGTAGAAATGGGCGTAGATTGATAGTTCAAAATCGGAGTCCAATGCAATTTTTACTGATAAATAGTACGCTTATAAGTTTCTACGGATAAGACCATACGGCATAACAGAACAAACCGAAAATTTTATATTGCACCGCACAAGCGGCGTTTCCCACTTCCACACGGAAGAACAGGAACGCCGCTTTTTTCATGCCCTTTGTTACGCAGTAGGGGCAGAAAAAGCCTTGCTACAAGCGGCTTTGCGGAAGCAATTTTGACAGGGCAAGGGGTTTATACCTTTTCCCTCAAAATCGCCGTTCTACTGCGTAACAAATCCAAAGCAAAGGAGTGATGAAGCTATGGCAGTATTCCGCGTGGAGCGCAACACAGGCTACACCGTAATGAGCAACCACCACTTACGCAATAAGGAGCTTTCCTTAAAGGCAAAGGGGCTGTTATCTCAAATGTTGTCTTTGCCGGAGGATTGGGACTACACCCTTGCGGGGCTGTCCTATATCAACCGGGAAAGTATCGACGCTATCCGTACCGCCGTTTGGGAGCTTGAAAAAGCCGGATATATCACAAGGCGGCAGGGACGCGACGAGAAAGGCAAAATGACCGCTATCGAGTACACCATTTACGAACAGCCGCAGCCGCCGGAATTGGATTGCCCGGTATTGGAAAAACCAACAGCGGATAACCCGATATTGGAAAATCCGACAACGGATAATCCGACGTCGGAAAATCCAACGCAATTAAATAAAGATATATCAAGAACTAACTTACCAAAAAAAGAAAAATCAAATACGGATTTATCAATTACCCATTCCATTCCTATCCATTCCCTAAATCCCTTGCCTTATGACGGGGACGAAGCGGCAGAGCCGCCGGAACGGAAAAGAACGGAAAGGAACGACGCTTACCGAGTGTATGAGGAAATTATCAAAGACAATATCGCCTATGACATTCTCTTGCAGGACAGAAGCCTTGACCGCGACCGTCTGAATGAGATTGTTGACCTTATGCTTGAAACCGTCTGTACGGCACGAAAGAAAATCCGTATTGCCGGGGACGATTACCCCGCCGAGCTTGTGAAGTCAAAGTTTATGAAGCTGAACAGCGAACATATCCGCTTTGTGCTTGACTGTATGCAGGAGAATACAACAAAGATCCGCAACATCAAGCAGTACCTAAAGGCGGTGCTTTTCAATGCCCCGTCTACCATTGACAGCTACTATACTTCCCTTGTCGCTCACGATATGGCAAGCGGCGCACTTGCACCGAGGAAGCCGAAGTACGGCGACCCGGACTACTACACCTACAACGAGGGCGAAAGCCTGTAAACGAAAAAAGGAGGATTTACCACATGGCACAGAAAACAGGAGCTTTGATTTTTGACGAAACCGCTGACCGCTACGATATTCGCTTTGATATTGCCGACTATTACGGCGGCTTGCATTGCGGCGAGTGCATGGACGTATTCACAGGCGGCAAATGGAAGCCGACCCGGATTGAGTACGGGGACAACTGGTATCTTGTAGGTATCCGCGCCGAGGACTTGAACGGGCTGCGGGTACGGATTTAACGGGGCGGCGTGAAGAACGGACGCCCCTTTTTCACGCCCAAAAGCGGCGTGCCACCCTAACACTATCACTACCGGGAAAGGAGGACGGTAAACATTGCAGGACGAAATCAACGAAAAAGTGGTTGCGCTCTCTGTCAAGGGAGCAAAGCTGACCGCTGAAATGCTGCAAAAGGCAATCAAAGCCATGCTTGCACAGGCAAAAAAGCAGCAGGAAAAACAGCCCCACGGGAAGCAGACCCTAAAGCAGCTTGCGAAACAGAACGCGGGGCTATCCAACATTGAGATAACCGAGGGCAATATCAAAGCTTTTGAGCAGACGGCAAAAAAATACGGTATCGACTTTGCCCTAAAGAAAGACAGCACCGAAACGCCGCCCCGTTATCTCGTCTTTTTCAAGGGGCGGGACGCGGACGCTCTGACCGCAGCCTTTAAGGAGTTTTCCGCAAAGAAGCTGAACAAGGAGCAAAAGCCCTCTATCCGAAAGGCACTTGCCACATTCCGGGAAGCAGCAAAGCAGCTTAACGCGAACCGTCAAAAGACAAAACACAAGGACAGGGAGGTATCGCTATGAAGCCGAATATCAAGAAGCTGCTTATCCTAAACGCCCCCTATCTGCTCTTTGTGTATCTCTTTGATAAAGTCGGACAGGCGGTGCGGCTCTCGCCGGGGGCTGACCTCTCCGGCAAGCTGCTTTCCATTGGCAGTGGCTTTTCTGCCGCCTTTTCAAATGCCCTGCCGAGTTTTGCCCCTATGGATTTGCTTATCGGCATTGTCGGGGCTGTCGTTATCCGGCTTGCGGTCTATGTGAAAGGCAAGAACGCAAAGAAATACCGTAAGGGCATGGAGTACGGCTCTGCACGTTGGGGCAATGCCGAGGATATAAAGCCATATATCGACCCCATGTTTGAAAATAACGTGCTGCTGACGCAGACCGAAAGGCTGATGATGAGTAGCCGCCCGAAGCACCCGAAATATGCACGAAACAAAAACGTACTTGTAATCGGCGGCTCCGGCAGCGGCAAGACGAGGTTTTTTGTAAAGCCCAACTTAATGCAAATGCACAGCAGCTATGTTGTAACCGACCCAAAAGGAACGGTTTTAATCGAGTGCGGGAAGCTCTTGCAGCGGGGCGGGTACAAAATCAAGGTGCTAAACACCATCAATTTCAAGAAATCCATGCGGTACAATCCCTTTGCCTATCTGCGCAGCGAAAAGGATATTTTGAAACTGGTAAATACCATTATCGCCAACACCAAAGGCGACGGGGAAAAATCCGGCGAGGATTTTTGGGTGAAATCGGAACGGCTTTTTTACTGCGCCCTTATCGGCTACATCTGGTACGAAGCCCCGGAGAACGAGAAAAACTTTACGACGCTGCTTGAAATGATAAATGCGTCGGAAGCCCGCGAGGACGACCCGGAATTTCAATCCCCCGTTGACCTCATGTTTGAACGCTTGGAGGAAAAAGACCCGGAACATTTTGCGGTGCGCCAGTACAAGAAGTTTTTGCTGTCTGCCGGAAAAACAAGAAGCTCTATCCTCATTTCCTGCGGTGCGCGTCTTGCCCCCTTTGACATTCGGGAACTGCGCGAGCTGATGGAAACCGACGAAATGGAGCTTGACACCTTAGGCGACCGAAAGACCGCGCTTTTTGTTATTATCTCCGACACCGACGACACCTTTAACTTTGTTGTATCAATCCTTTACACACAGCTTTTCAATCTGCTTTGTGACAAGGCAGATGATGTGTACGGCGGGCGGCTACCTGTTCATGTGCGCTGTCTGCTTGACGAGTTTGCAAATATCGGGCAGATACCGAAGTTTGAAAAACTCATTGCCACGATAAGGAGCCGCGAAATCTCCGCGTCCATCATCTTGCAGAGCCAGTCGCAGCTAAAGGCTATCTACAAGGACAACGCCGATACCATTGTCGGCAACTGCGATACGACCCTGTTCTTGGGCGGCAAGGAGAAAACGACCCTTAAAGAAATGTCGGAAATCTTGGGGAAAGAAACGATTGACAGTTTTAACACTTCCGAAACGCGAGGACGGGAACTTTCCCACGGGCTGAACTATCAGAAGTTAGGCAAGCAGCTTATGAGCGAAGATGAAATTGCGGTCATGGACGGCGGGAAATGTATCTTGCAGCTACGCGGGGTGCGTCCGTTCTTCTCCGAAAAATACGATATTACCAAACACCCGAAGTACAAGTACCTTTCCGACTTTGACAAGAAAAATGCCTTTGACATGGAAAAGCACTTGCGCCGCCGTCCTGCAATCGTAAAGCCGGACGAGGTATTTGACTATTACGAAGTTGACGAAGCAGATTTGCAGGAGGATACAGAATGAATAAGCGTATCAGAAAGAAAAAGGCAAAACAGCAGCTAATCCGGGCTATCAGCGGGCTTGTGGAAGCAGCCGAGGAAATGCAGCGGGAACAGGAACGCAGGACAATACAGGCAGGTATTTCCTATATCAAGTATATCGAAGCTGTCCGGGAACGGCAGTACGGCATTATGCCTGTCTACACACCACTTTTTGAAAAGGAGGGAGCTTAAAGTAAAAACAATAAACACGGGCTACATGGTACGCGCCCCTACTCCTTGCGCGTATCGCGGCAGGAAGCCGCACCCTTACAACTGAATACCGCCGCGCCGCAGAAATTACGCAGCGCGGGGACTTATGACCGCGGCAGTTATCGAAAACTGACCGCCGTTTTTTATGCCCTTTTTCGGGCAGCCGCAAAGCGGCAGAAAGGAGTTTTATTATGGCATTTTTCAACAGCGCAGTAGGCGTTTTGCAGACACTTGTTATCGCTCTCGGAGCAGGTCTTGGCATTTGGGGCGTTATCAACCTCTTGGAGGGCTACGGAAACGACAATCCGGGCGCGAAAAGCCAGGGCATGAAACAGCTCATGGCGGGCGGCGGCGTTGCCCTTATCGGCGGCACCCTTGTACCTCTGCTTTCCGGCCTGTTCGGTTAAGCGGCGGGGTTAGCTTATGCAGAGCATACTTGACGCGATTAACGAATGGATAAAGGAAATCCTCATTGGAGCCATTAACGGTAATCTGTCAACTATGTTCGGGGACGTAAACGAAAAAGTCGGAACTATCGCCGCAGAGGTAGGACAAACCCCGCAGGGGTGGAACGCAGGCATATTTTCCATGATACAGAGCTTGTCGGAAAATGTGATTGTACCCATTGCGGGGCTTGTCATTACCTACGTTCTATGCGTGGAGCTTATCAGCATGGTAACGGAAAAGAACAATATGCACGATATTGACACGTTCATGTTCTTTAAGTGGTTTTTCAAGGCGTGGGTAGCGGTGTATCTCGTTACCCACACCTTTACTATCACTATGGCGGTGTTCGATATGGCGCAACACGTTGTTTCCGGCGCGGCGGGCGTGATCGGCGGCGATACGAATATCGACGTTGACGCCGCCCTCTCGTCCATGCAAGCCGGACTTGACGCTATGGAAATCCCCGAACTGTTACTGCTCGTTATGGAAACAAGCCTTGTGAGCCTTTGCATGAAAATCATGTCGGTGCTTATCACGGTTATCCTGTACGGCAGAATGATAGAGATTTACCTTTACTGTTCGGTATCGCCTATCCCGTTTGCAACTATGACTAACAGAGAGTGGGGACAGATAGGAAACAACTACTTAAAAGCCCTGTTCGCCCTCGGTTTTCAAGGCTTCCTCATTATGATATGCGTCGGCATTTATGCGGTTTTGGTTGGCAGCATGATTGTAGCGGACAACCTGCACAGCGCGATTTTCTCCCTTGCAGCCTACACCGTGATTTTGTGCTTCTCCCTATTCAAAACAGGCGCACTTGCGAAGTCAATCTTTAACGCACATTAAAGACCGAAAGGAGGTTTTCACTTGGCGTATGTACCCGTACCCAAAGACTTATCAAAAATCAAAACGAAAGTCGCTTTTAATCTGACAAAGCGGCAGATTATATGTTTTGCGGCAGCCCTCGCTATGGGACTACCGCTTTTCTTTTTACTCAAAGACAGCGCGGGAACAAGCATGGCGGCATTTGCAATGATTATCGTTATGCTTCCCTGCTTCCTCTTGGCAATGTATGAAAAACACGGGCAGCCCCTTGAAGTCGTGATAAAGAACGTCATTCAGACAAAGTTTATCCGACCAAAGGAACGCCCCTATCAGACGGAAAATTTTTATGTCGTCATAGAAAAACAACGAAAACTGGAAAAGGAGGTATCGGCTATTGTCAATGGCAGAACGAAAAATCATGACCCGCGCGGTAAAAAATCCCGTGAAGCGTAAGCTGACCCGCGCAGAAAAGAAAGAAATCGCCGCCGTGATACAGGCAGCAAAGGGCGACGGGAAGCCCCACACCGCGCAGCAGACCATTCCCTACTTGCAGATGTACCCGGACGGGATTTGCAGGGTAACGGAAAAGAAATACTCGAAAAGCCTTGTCTTTGAAGATATTAACTATCAGCTTGCACAGGCAGATGATAAGACCGCTATTTTTGAAAACTGGTGCGATTTTCTCAACTACTTTGACGCTTCCGTTTCGGTGCAGCTCTCTTTCATCAATCAGGGCGCAAGAAAGGAAAAGGCACAGGCAGCTATCGAAATTCCGGCGCAAGACGACGCTTTTAACTCTATCCGCAAAGAGTACGCGGATATGCTGAAAAATCAGCTTGAAAAAGGCAACAACGGACTGGAAAAGTGCAAGTACATTACCTTTTCCATTGAAGCGGACAATCTCGCAGCCGCAAAAGCCCGCCTTTCCCGTATCGAAACCGACGTACTCAATAATTTTAAGGTGCTTGGCGCGGCTGCCCGCCCCATGAACGGGCAGGAACGCTTGAACGTGCTGCATGGGATTTTCCACCCGGAGGGCGAGCCGTTCCGTTTCTCTTGGGACTGGCTCGTACCGTCCGGGCTTACCACAAAGGACTTTATCGCCCCGTCCTCGTTCCGCTTTGGCGACGGCAGGACGTTTCGCATGGGGCGTAAGCTCGGCGCGGTTAGCTTCCTTGAAATCCTTGCGCCGGAGCTGAACGACCGTATGCTTTCGGACATTCTCGACCTTGAAAACGGAATTATCGTCAATCTGCATATCCGCAGTATCGACCAGAGCGAAGCAATCAAGACTATCAAGCGCAAAATTACCGACCTCGACAAGATGAAGATTGAGGAACAGAAAAAAGCGGTACGCAGCGGGTACGACATGGATATAATCCCGTCCGACCTTGCCACCTTTGGCAGCGAAGCAAAGAACCTGTTGCAGGATTTACAGAGCAGAAATGAAAGAATGTTTCTGCTGACGTTCCTTGTGGTAAACATGGCAGACACGAAGCGGAAACTGGATAATGACATCTTTGCTACGGCGGGCTTTGCACAGAAAAACAACTGCGCTCTGACCCGCCTTGACTATTTGCAGGAAGCGGGCTTTATGTCCTCTATCCCACTTGGGGAGAACCTTATCCCCATTCAAAGAGGGCTTACCACATCAAGCACCGCTATTTTTATCCCGTTTATCACGCAGGAGCTTTTTCAGCGGGGCGCAGCCCTGTATTACGGCTTAAATGCGCTGTCAAACAACATGATACTCTGCGACCGCAAGCAACTGAAAAACCCAAACGGGCTTATTCTTGGAACACCGGGAAGCGGTAAATCCTTTGCGGCAAAACGGGAAATGACAAACGCCTTTCTCATTACCGACGACGATATTATTATCTGCGACCCGGAAGCAGAATATTTTTCCCTTGTGCAGCGTTTGGGCGGGCAAGTGATACGCCTGTCGCCTGCCGGAAAAGGCATGGACGGTAAGCCCCAGTATGTGAACCCTATGGATATTAACCTCAACTACTCCGAGGACGACAACCCACTTGCCTTGAAATCCGACTTTATCCTTTCCCTTTGTGAGCTTGTTATCGGCGGCAAAGAGGGCTTGCAGCCCGTGGAAAAGACCGTCATTGACCGCGCCGTTAGGAATGTGTACCGACCTTTCCTTGCAGACCCCGACCCGGAAAAAATGCCGATTTTGGGCGACCTTTACAACGAGCTTTTGAAGCAGCCGGAGCCGGAAGCTGCCCGCATTGCGGCGGCATTGGAGCTTTATGTTTCCGGCTCTCTGAACGTCTTTAACCACCGTACCAACGTGGAGCTTTCTAACCGCCTTGTCTGCTTTGATATTAAACAGCTTGGAAAGCAGCTCAAAAAGTTAGGTATGCTCATTGTGCAAGACCAGGTATGGAACCGCGTTACCGTAAACCGCGCCGAGAAAAAGGCGACCCGTTACTATATGGACGAGTTTCATTTGCTTTTGAAAGAGGAACAGACCGCAGCCTATTCCGTGGAGATTTGGAAGCGTTTTCGTAAATGGGGCGGCATACCGACGGCAATCACACAGAACGTCAAAGACCTTTTATCAAGCCGCGAAGTCGAGAATATCTTTGAAAACTCCGATTTTGTCCTCATGCTCAATCAGGCACAGGGCGACCGGGCTATCCTTGCAAAGCAGCTCAATATCTCCCCGCAGCAGATGAAGTATGTGACCCATACCGAAGCGGGCGAGGGGCTTATCTTTTACGGAAACGTGGTGCTGCCATTCATTGACCGCTTCCCGACGGACACCGAGCTTTACCGTCTGCTTACGACAAAGCCGGAGGAAGTGAGCAAGCCATGAAAACGGACGTAATCATCAACCGTGAAGCCCTCTATGCCCTGCGGGAGCTGCCGAGCGAAAGCGTGAACTGCTGCGTCACAAGCCCGCCCTACTATGGACTTAGGGATTACGGGCTTGATATGCAGATTGGACGGGAGGACACGCCGGAGCAGTACATTGACAGGCTTGTAGAAGTATTCCGGGAACTGCGCCGGGTACTGAAAGACGACGGGACGTTTTGGCTGAATATCGCAGATACCTACTGCGGCACAGGCATGAAAGCGGGCTGCAAGCAAAAGGACTTAATCGGTATTCCGTGGCTTTTAGCTTTTGCCCTGCGCTCTGACGGGTGGTATTTACGCAGCGATATTATCTGGCTGAAAGAAAATCCTATGCCGGAGAGCTGCCGCGACCGACCGAGCCGCTGCTATGAGCATATCTTTTTACTGACGAAATCAAAGAAATATTACTATGACGCTGCCGCCATTGCAGAGCCGATCGCGCCGGGAACGGCTGCGCGCTACAGGCAAGGGCGCAGCGCAGGACACAAATACGCCGAGGAAGTACCGGGACAGGGCAAGGTACAGGGTATCAATAAAACCCGCAGCGGCGGCTATTATGACGACGCCCTTATGCCGACCACAAGAAACAAGAGGGACGTTTGGCTTATCAATACCGTACCGTATAAGGGCGGGCATTTTGCCGCCTATCCCCCGAAGCTCGCGGAAACGTGCATACTGGCGGGCTGTCCGGCAGGCGGCGTTGTCCTTGACCCGTTTTTTGGAAGCGGCACCACCGGGCTTGCAGCGAAAAGCCTTGACCGACGCTATATCGGCATTGAACTGAACGCCGAGTATTGCGCCCTTGCAGGGGCGCGGATTGGAGGTGGGAACACTTGAAAGACCCCTTAAAGCCCCGCGATAAAATCACGCAGAAAATGACCCGCGACGGGGCTATCGCAGAAAATCAGACCACGGGAGACACGGAACGTATCAGCAAGCGGACGCAGGACGCGGATTTTCAGAAATCCCCGGAGCAACAGACAGCACAGGACGCGGCGGCACAGCTTAACCCGGTATCTGATACAATCCCGCTTCCCCATGCGCCGGGAGCTGCCCCCAAAGCGGACACAGGCAAAACGGAGCGCGTCATGGAATATCTTGACGCTGCCCACACCCGCAAGGCAAGTAAAAAGGCAGTACGTAGGGCGCAGGAGGAAGCCACCGCACAAACGAAATCTTCCCGCTTGCAGTTTACTGAGGAAGAACTTAACACCCCGGAACTTGAAAAATACATCAGGAAATCCAACAAAGCCGCTGACCGCTTGGATAAGGCAAAGGCAGCTATCCCCAAAGAAAAGAAACTTGTAAAAGAGCGCACCTTTGACGAAGCTGCCGGGAAAGGCAAGACCCGCCTGCACTTTGAGGAAAAGGACAAGCCGCCCGGATTTAAGGAGAAACACAGCCCCTTATCCCGCCCCGCACAGGAAGCCGGGATTTTGGTACATAACAAAATCCATTCTGTCGAAAAGGATAATTCCGGCGTGGAGGGCGCACACAAGAGCGAGGAAGCCGCAGAACGGGGATTGAAGTACGGGGCGCGGAAAATCAAACAGGGCTACCGCAGCCATAAGCTGAAACCCTACCGGGAAGCGGCAAAGGCAGAAAAAGCGGCTTTCAAGGCAAACGTGGATTTTCAGTATCACAAGACCCTGCATGAGAACCCGCAGCTTACCTCTAACCCCATTTCCCGGTTTTGGCAGAAGCAGAAAATCAAGCGGCAGTATGCAAAGGAAGCCCGCAATACCGCAAAGGGTATCAAGGGCGCGGCAGAACGCACCCGCAAGGCGGCAGCCAAAGCCGCCGAGAAAACAAAACAGACCGCAGCATTTGTGGCAAGGCACCCGGCGGGTGTGGCAATCGCTGTCGGAGTGCTGCTGCTCTTTATCATGGTTATGTCCGGGCTGTCCTCCTGCGGAGCTATGTTTTCCGGCGCGTTAAACGGGGTGCTTGGAACGTCCTATACCTCCGAGGACAGCGACCTTGTGGAAGTAGAAAACAGCTACGCCGGATTGGAAAACGAGCTGCAAAGCAGGATTGACAATATCGAGCGCGACAATCCGGGCTATGACGAGTACCGCTATGACCTTGCGAATATCGGGCATAACCCCCACGAATTAGCGTCCTATCTGACCGCAAAATACCAAAGCTACACCCGCGCCGACGTACAGGCAGAATTGCAGCGGATTTTTGAGCAGCAATACAAGCTGACCTTGACCGAAGAAATCGAGGTACGCTATCGGACGGAAACGCGGACAGGCACAACCACCGTTACCGACCCGGAAACGGGAGAAACGACCACTGAAACCTACGAATATGAGGTGGAAGTACCTTACAACTATTACATTCTCAATATCAAGCTGACGAACACACCGCTATCTGCGATTGCGGAAAACAACCTGACCCCGGAACAACTGGAAATGTACCGGGTGTACTTACAGACAAGCGGGAACAAGCCCCTTATCTTTGGTGGCGGCTCTCCCGACACTTCCGCGTCCGAGGATTTAAGTGGCGTGGATTTTGTGAACGGAACGCGCCCCGGCAATACCGCTATCGTTGACCTTGCAAAACGGCAAGTCGGAAATGTGGGCGGCTATCCGTATTGGAGCTGGTACGGCTTTAACAGCCGCGTGGAATGGTGCGCCTGTTTTGTGTCCTGGTGCTACGGGCAAATGGGACTTTCCGAGCCGCGTTTTGCCGCCTGCCAGTCGCAGGGTATTCCGTGGTTTACCTCTCACGGACAATGGGGAGCGCGGGGCTATGAAAACATTGCCCCCGGTGACGCTATCTTTTTTGACTGGGACTTAGACGGCAGCGCAGACCATGTTGGGCTTGTTATCGGCAGGGACGAGGGCCGCGTTTATACCGTGGAGGGCAATTCCGGCGACGCCTGCAAGATTAAGAGCTATCCCCTTGACTATGCCTGTATCAAAGGGTACGGGCTGATGAACTGGAACTGACATACAACAACACATTTGAAAATCGAAAGGAGAAAAATCATTATGGCTATGAGTAAAATCGAAAGAATTGAAAAGGAAATCCAAAAGACCCGTGAGAAAATCACGGAGTATCAGAACAGGCTGCGCGGACTGGAAGCACAGAAAACCGAAGCGGAAAATCTGCAAATCGTTCAGCTCGTGCGCTCCATGCGTCTGACCCCGCAGGAGCTTACCGCCATGCTTGCGGGCGGCGGTATTCCGGGCATTGCCCCTATCCCCGCAGACTATGAGGAACAGGAGGAAACCGAGAATGAAGAATAAAATCCTTGCAAGCATTACCGCACTTTGCGCCGCCCTTGTCCTTGTGGGCGGCTTTTCCGTTACCGCCTATGCACAGACCCCGACGGAAGAAACCAACGACAGCGGCGTAATCGTGGAAACCGAACCGCAGCCCCTTACCCCGGAGGGCAACATGACCCTTGTGGACGACATTGACGGGGACGCTGCCGAGGATAAGCAGTTTATCGTCGTGAAAAGCAAAGGCGGCAACTATTTTTACATTATCGTTGACCGGGCAGCCGAGGGGGAAAATTCCGTCCACTTCTTAAATCAAGTAGACGAAAGCGACCTTATGGCGATTATCGGGGAGGAACAGACCGAGCAGCCCCCGGCTGTCTGCAACTGTACCGAGAAATGCAAGGCGGGCGAAGTCAACACCGCCTGTCCTGTCTGCTCTGTCAACATGGATAGCTGCACAGGCAAGGAAGCCGCGCCGGAGGAACCTACCGAGCAGGAGCAGCCCCAAAACGGCATGGGCGGGCTTTTGATTTTCCTTGTTGTGGGACTTCTTGGCGGCGGTGCAGCCCTCTACTACTTTAAGTTTATGAAACCGAAGCAGAACGTAAAAGGCAGCACCGACCTTGACGAGTTCGATTTTGACGAATACGACGAGGACGAGCCGGAGGAAGAAACTGACATCGCAGACACCGAACAGGAGGACGAGGAAGAATGAAACTTGTGATTTGTGAGAAACCCAGCGTCGGGGCGGCGGTTGCCGCCGCCCTTGGCGTAAGGGAAAAGAAAGACGGATATATCGAGGGGAACGGTTATGTTATCTCTTGGTGTATCGGGCATTTAGTAGGACTTGCGGAAGCTGCCGCCTATGGGGAACAGTACAAAAAGTGGAGCTATGACAGCTTACCCATTCTGCCGCAGGAATGGCAGTACACCGTAGCTGCCGACAAGGGAAAGCAATTCAAAATCTTAAAAGACCTCATGCACCGCGCCGACGTTTCCGAGGTTGTCAACGCCTGCGACGCAGGGCGCGAGGGCGAGCTGATTTTCCGCTTTGTCTATCATCAAGCGGGCTGCAAGAAGCCCTTTACCCGTCTTTGGATTTCCTCAATGGAAAACGAAGCAATCCGAAGCGGCTTTGACAATCTGAAGGACGGGCGGGAATACGACGCCCTCTACCATTCCGCACTATGCAGGGCAAAGGCTGACTGGCTTATCGGTATCAATGCGACCCGCCTTTTCTCCTGCCTGTATGGAAAGACCTTGAACGTGGGACGTGTGCAGACCCCGACCTTAAAAATGCTTGTAGACCGGGACGCTGCCATTATGAACTTCAAGAAAGAAAAATATTACCATGTGTGCCTTATGCTTTCCGGCGCGGAAGCGGCAAGCGCGAAGATCCGCGCCGCTGATGAAGCAAGCGAACTGAAAGCGGCCTGCGAAGCGTCGGCGGCTGTCTGCACTTCCTTGACCCGTGAAAAGAAAACCGTTGCCCCGCCGAAGCTCTTTGACCTTACCTCTCTGCAACGGGAAGCAAACCGTATCTACGGGTACACGGCAAAGCAGACCCTTGACCTTGCACAGACCTTGTATGAAAAGAAGCTGCTTACTTATCCGAGAACGGACAGCAACTATCTGACCGACGACATGGGCGACACGGCAAAAAGCATGGTAACGCTTCTCTGCGGCAAGCTGCCCTTTATGGCGGGCGTTTCCTTTACGCCGGAGCTTGTAAAGGTACTGAACAGCAAAAAAGTATCCGACCACCACGCCATTATCCCCACAATAGAGCTTGCAAAAGCTGACCTTTCCGCGCTGCCGGAAAGTGAAAGAAATATCCTTACCCTTACCGGGGCGCGGCTGCTTATGGCGACCGCAGCGCCGCACGTTTACGAAGCGGTAACGTCGGTTTTCTCCTGCGCCGACCATGACTTTACGGCAAGGGGAAAAATGGTAATCGCTGCCGGGTGGAAAGACATTGACCGTCGCTTTCGGGCGACCATCAAAAAGAAGCCCGACAGCGACGACGAGGAAAACGAACTTGCGTTAGATGTGCCGGATTATACCGAGGGGCAGACCTTTGAAAATCCTGCCGCAGCGGTTACGGAGCATGACACCACGCCCCCGAAGCCTCACAATGAAGCAAGCCTGTTGTCGGCTATGGAACGCGCCGGGAATGAGGACACCGACCCGGACGCAGAACGCCGGGGGCTTGGTACGCCTGCCACCCGCGCCGCCGTCATTGAGAAGTTAGTCAAAGGCGGCTTTATCGAGCGCAAGGGCAAGCAGCTATTTCCCACCAAAGACGGCACAAACCTTGTCTGCGTCCTGCCGGACAGCTTAACTTCTCCGCAGCTTACGGCGGCATGGGAAAACAATCTAACGCAGATTGCAAAGGGTAACGCTGACCCTACCGCTTTCATGCAGGGCATTGAAGCTATGGCGCGGGAGCTTGTAAAAACCTATGCTTCCGTGTTAGGCGAGAAACAGGCGCTTTTCAAGACAGAGAAAACAGAGCTTGGGAAATGCCCCCGCTGTAAATCCCCGGTCTATGAGGGAAAGAAAAACTACTACTGTTCCAACAAAGAGTGTAGCTTTGCCATGTGGAAAAACGACCGCTTCTTTGAGGAACGCAAAACCGCCTTTACCCCGAAGATTGCCGCCGCGCTTCTGAAATCCGGCAAGGCAAAAATCAAAAAACTGTACTCCCCGAAAACGGGCAAAACCTACGACGGAACGGTACTTTTAGCCGACACGGGCGGTAAGTATGTGAATTACAAAGTAACCATTTCAAAGGACAAACAACTGGAATAGCAAGCATAGGAAGCGGGTACCCACTTCCGTAAAATCCCTGCCACTCTAACCGAGCTTGGCGGGGATTTTGCTTGTTGGGAAGTTTCCCAAACCCTCTAAAAATCCTCAAAAATCTTTGGCAGAAATGCGGGCGCACCGTAGTAGGACTATGTAACCACAAACGCAGCGTCCGCGCTGCCATACGCGAAAGGAGGTTTTACACATGGCAAGTTTGCGCGACAGCGTAAAGGACTATCAAGAGGAACTTAGGGACGGTATTGCATGGGTAGCATTTTGGAAACAAGGACGTTCATGGAATGCCGAGCTGTTTCATCTTGAAGTGGACGGTACTTTAGAACCGTTTGACAGGAGCCGGTTAGAGGAAATCAAAGCGGCTGACCCCGCCGCCGTTATTCTAAACGGCTACTACTGCGGGCATTTAGGCGAGAATATGAGCCTTGACGAGCTGACCGCCGGAGTGCGCTATCACTATGAAAACAGCATGAACGACCTTGACGGTTTTATCGGGGCGCATGACGACAGGCTTCCTCCGGAGGTTATCGAGGAAGCAAGAGCCGCCGCCCATGCAGCGGGGCTTCCCTTTTCCGAAAAGCCCTACCGGGACGGGGAAGATTTTGACCCTTATATATTTGACGGAAGCATGAGCATTGAGGACTACGAACTTATGCACCGCATGATTGAAAAAGAAAGGAGCGAGCAAATGGACGAATGGAAAACAGGTTATTCCTCATACGACCATGACAGACTGGAAGCCGCCGACAAGATGAAGATTGAGCGCGGTATCTATTTTGACACGAAAGGCGCGGATATTTCCCCGCTGACCGCCTTACCTCTTGCCGAGCTTGTGAAGCTGCGGGAGGAAAGCGCGGCTGCGGAGCAGACCGTTTTTGAAAATCTGAAAGTACAGGCTTCCGCATGGGAGGAACAGGCAGGAAAGACCCTGCTATTTGACAAGGCGATTGAGTATGCGAGAATACCCGAAGTGAAGCATACGGCGAACAAGTGGCAGGACGAGGACAACGACCGCCACACCATCAGCAACCGGGTATATAAAATGAGCTACCATGTTTACGAAAATACCCGTTACGACAAGGCAGCACAGAAGTCTATCCCGTATTCCTATACGCTGTCTTGGAACGTCTACACCAACAGCCCCCACGGATACGGACAGGCGAAAATCGCCGGACAGGACAGAAAGGTATTTGCTGACCGGGCGGCTATGGAAAAATATCTGAATGGGCGTATCAAGGCGTATGAAAAACTTTTTACGGAAATCTCCCCGGTTATCCCGCCGGAATACGCGGAACAGTTTAGGGTAAACGGGCAGCTCTTACCGGGCTACACCGTAGAGGGAGAGGAAATCAAGCAGCCCGCCGCCGACATTCCCGCCGCTGCACCGAGAACCGAACCGGGACAGGAAACGGAACAGTTTGCAATCCTGATTGACAGCCGCACCCGTTTTGAAACGGGAGAACCGGGTGGCTACTGGCTTTCCATGCCCGCCACCAAAGAGCAGCTTCACGAAGCCATGCGAAGCGTCGGCATTACCGCAGACAACCCGCAGGAATTTTTCATTCACGGCTACTCTGACCGGGAGGACAGGCACATTGCCCTGCCTTATGACATGGTATGCGCGGCACAGGTGGACGAGCTGAATTTTCTTGCGGCACGACTGGAAACCCTTGACGCTTCCGGGATTGCCGCGCTGAACGCCGCCACACAGCGAAAGAACGGTTTTGAGAATATCGGGCAGATAATCGACCTAACCTATAACCCGGACTTTTTCGTGCATATTCCCGAAGTACATAATCCCCGCGAATTAGGCGATTATTACCTTAACAAATCCGGCATGGTGCAAATGCCCGCTGAATGGAAAAACAGCATTGACCTTATCGCCTTTGGACGAAACGCCGCCGCACAGGAAAAAGGCAGCTTTACGGAATACGGCTACCTTGTGGAAAGCGGCGACGCATGGGAGAAACACTTTGAGGGGCGCGATGTGCCGGAGGACTACCGCATTATGAGCTACCCGCAGCCGACCGTCGAACTGGACGCAGCCCCGGCATTACAGGCGGCTGTTCCCGAAGCAACGCCGCAGGAGCCACGCCCGGTTATCCCCATTGTCTTAACGTCCGAGAAACCCGCCGAAAAGCTCAAAGAAATAACTGACCGCTTGGAGCAGGGTATTACGGAGCTGTTCGACAGCGAGCGTTACAAGGAATATCTGCGCGTTATGTCAAAATTTCATAATTACAGCTTTAACAATACGCTGCTGATCGCCATGCAGAAGCCCGACGCTTCTCTTATCGCCGGATTTTCCGCATGGAAAAATAACTTTGGGCGAAATGTGATGAAAGGACAAAAGGGTATCAAAATCCTTGCACCGTCGCCCTTTAAGATTAAAAAAGAAATGGAGAAAATCGACCCGCAGACACAGAAAGTCATTATCGGTAAGGACGGAAAGCCCGTAACCGAAGAAAAGGAAATCACAATCCCCGCCTTTAAGGTGGTATCTGTCTTTGATGTATCGCAGACCGAGGGCAAGGAAATCCCCGACATTGCCGTAAATATGCTGACTGGAGATGTGGAGCATTACAAGGACGTTTTCGCTGCCCTTGAAAAGACTTCCCCTGTTCCCGTTGCTTTTGAGAAAATCGAGGGCGGCGCACACGGATACTACCATTTGGAGGACAAACGTATTGCCCTTGATGAGGGCATGAGCGAGCTGCAAACATTAAAAACCCTTATCCATGAAATCGCCCATGCGAAGCTCCATGACATTGACCTTAACGCCCCTTTGGAGGACTTGGAGAACAGACCCGACCGCCGCACCCGCGAGGTACAGGCAGAAAGTATCGCCTATACCGTGTGCCAGCATTACGGGCTTGATACTTCTGACTATTCCTTTGGGTACGTTGCAGGGTGGAGTGCCGGACGAGAGCTTGCCGAACTGAAAAGCTCTCTTGAAACAATCCGCAGCACCGCCGCCGAGATTATCAATTCCATTGACGGACATATCGCAGAGCTGCAAAAGGCACAGGAACAGGCGCAGGACGCGCCGAGGGAGAAAGCCGCCATGCCGGAGTACATTTATAAGATTGAAGCCAACCCCCGCACAACGGGCGACAACGACCGCTTTTTCCTGCAAGCCTATCTCCCGCAGGAAAACGGCAGGGCAAAAATCGGGGACGTGCTGTATATCGGCAGCCTTGCAAAATGCCGGGAACTCATGGGCGGGCTGAACGCCGGAGAGCTGACGCAGGGAGAAGTAAAGGAGCTATATGCAAAGGCGCAGGAAGCCGAAGCCGACAAAGACACCTTTTCCATTTATCAGCTAAAGCAAGGGGACGAAACGCGGGACTTCCGCTTTGAGCCTTACGACCGCCTGCAGGCGGCGGGAAATGTGGTTGATAAGGCAAACTATGAGCTTGTCTATTCCGCAGAGCTTACGCCGGGTACTTCCCTTGAAGATATTTACACCCGTTTCAATATCGACCACCCGAAAGATTTTAAGGGACACAGCCTTTCTGTTTCCGACGTGGTAGTGCTTCATCAGAACGGACAGGACGCGGCGCATTATGTTGATAGTTTCGGCTACAAGGAAGTGCCGGAGTTTTTGCAGGAGCAGACACAACAGCCGGAAAAGATAAACCCGCTAAAGCACGTTGAGGACACAATCGAGCAGAATGACAACAGCTTTGACGGTATCATCAACAACACCCCTACTGTTGACGAACTGGAAGCAAAGGTAAAAGCCGGGGAACAAATTTCCCTTGTTGACCTTGCGGAAGCGATTAAGGCAGACAAAGAACGCGGCAAAGAGAAGCCCTCTATCCGGGCGCAGCTCAAAGCGGATAAGGAACGGGCGGGAAAGAAGAAACCCACGAAGCAAAAATCGCAGGACTTGGAAAGGAGCTGACCTATGAATAAGTTTGAAGATGTGGACGTTATCACTTCCCTTGAAGCGATTATGAAACAGAATACCGCTTTTTATCAGAATGATTTTGACCTTGATAGAAACATTTTACAGAAAGCGGCGGCAAGCCCCACAGCCGAGGACAGGCGGCTTTTATGGTTTTCCCGCCCGTCCGGGACGAGCTGCTTCCGGGAGCGCGACGTTTTTCTAAAAGGCACAAGACAGCATAACACATGGCGGTTTTACGGGGAACAGACGCGCGATAAAGTCCTTGCCTATGCGGTGGAGCTGACCGGGATTGTAAACGGAAAAATCAAAGGCAATCTCTATGAGCTTGACTATCCGCAGCATTTCCGGCACGTTAAGGAACAGGCATTACCCGCAGATAATTACACGCTGCTCTATGAGCATGGAGAACGGGTGCAGCCCGCCGGACAGTATCTTGACGGCAATCCCGACCCGCAGCTTGGGAAGTTTGAACGCTTTGAAGCGCAGCCTAATGACCCGGAAGCATTGCATTTTCTCATGCGGGAGGAAAAGCGCAGCTATGACCGCTTAAAGCCGGGGGATTTCAAGGCGCATATTACCGCATTGCATGACAGCCGGATTGAAGCCGAAGCACAGCGCATTGTAGCGGAAATGAAGCGGCAGGACAGCCCTAACAGCCCCAACAAAACACATTTCATGGTGGAGCTTTCGCCTTACTTTATGCAGTTAGCCTCTACAAAGGACACCGACCGTCTGTTTGCTATGCTGCCATACAAAACACTTTCTTTTTCTAAGATTGAGGGCAGACATGGCACTTTTGCATTTTTAGACAAAAGCGAGGACAGAAGCCGGAATATCCGAAAAGCGCGCCCCTCTGTCCGGGCGCAGCTTACCGCAGACAAGAAAACAGCCGCCCCGAAAAAGGCAGCGGCAAAAAGAAAAAATCACGATTTGGAGGTATGAGCATGAATAGATTTACTGTTGAGGAAACAAACCTTTTGAGCATTTACCATGAGGGAAGCAAGGCGCAGCTTATAGAGGACATGACCGCTGCGCTGCCTTACATGGACGCGGGATTACGGGAGCTTGCAAAGCGCACCCTTTCCAAAGTAGGCGCGCTGACCGAAGCCGAGTACAGGGAGCTTGCCGTTTATCCTGCTGATGAAGTATGACCGGGATTAAGCGGCTGTCGCCGCGACAAAGCCGCAAGGTAAACACCCTTGTGAAAAAGGAGTGCTGCAACTGCGAGAATGGCAACTGTATTTTACTAGACGACGGGGACACTTGCGTATGCCCGCAGCTCATTTCCTATTCGCTGCTCTGTAAGTGGTTTCGGATTGCCGTACTTCCTCTTGATAAGCTGCTCTTTGCGGAGCTTTACCATACCGACGATATGCGAAAGTGTATCGTGTGCGGTGCGTCCTTTGCGTCGAAGTCAAACAGCGTCAAATACTGCCCGGATTGCCGCAAGCGCATTACCCGCAGACAGGCAGCCGAGCGCATGAGAAAAAAGCGTACTCTTGTTACGCAGTAGGGGCGAAAAAAGCCTTTGCTTGCAGGGTTTTTCGGACACAAAAACAAAGAGGTAAAGGATTGATACCTTTACCCCTAAAATCGCGGTTCTACTGCGTAACATTTCAAAAGCTGCACCTATGAGAAAACGGGCGCGGTGGCCAACATATCGGCTGCCGCGTCCGTTCTTTTTTATGCTTATTTATCCGCGCTCGGTTTCTTTTGCCCGTTCCGGCTGACGTTCCACTTTCAAAATACTGTCGATGTTCTGCTTGATAACGTCGTATTCCTTGACTTGCTTTTTCAGTTTTCCATAGTCGGCATACAGGGCTTCTTTTTGTTTTTGAAGTGCTGCGTACTCTACTTGCAGGGCGGTAATGCTTGGGAGCTTGGAGATACCCGCTGCCTTGATTGTCTTTGCCGCTGCTTCATGGAGAATTATATCGCTCTCATGGGCTGCCCGGTATTTATCCTTATCCTTTGCCTTGCGGTATGCAGCATAGGCAGGCTTTGTCTTTTGATAGGTAGTGATATGCTTGATAAGCAGCGTCATATCGGTAAGTCGCTTTTCAACCTCTTTTAAGCTGTCCGCTGCCTGTTCGCTTGCTGCGGTAACTTCCGCGATTTTCGCTGTCAGCTCTGCGTACTGCTCAATCTTGTGTTCCGTCAAGAAATTCATGGTTTTAGCTGCCTGTTTCAGATTATGGATTTTTGCCCATTGCTCATAGCCCCGGCTTTCCTGCGCCTTGATACTGTTCTGAATATCAATGAGCAGACTAACGCCGCCGCGATCTACGCGGGGAGCTTTCGCAGCGTGGGCGCGTTTGCCGCTTATCCGTTCACTGATAGCTTCCTCTGTATAATCTGCGCCGAGGGTTTTCAATCGGGTAAACCGTTCCTGTCCGGGAGCGCGGCAGGAGATATATTTTCCCGGCTTTATCTCATAGCCCGCCGCCTGTAATTTTGAAAGCAATTCCTCAAAATCTGATACTTGGGGAATAAGCGCGTCCACGGCAATTTTTAGCTTGCCTTTATAGCTTGTACCCGTTTTCTCCGCTTGATACTCTGCATAGCTTTTTCCCTTGCTACCTCTGCTCGGAGTGATAACAGACAAGCCGTGTTCCCGGCACAGCTTATCGCTCATGTTCCGTATGCCGTAATAGCTGCGCTTGTTGGAATTGTACTTGTGGTGGTCTACGAAATTGACCGCGCAGAAAATCACATGATTATGGATATGTCCTTTGTCAATGTGAGTAGTCAAAACATATTCGTGCTGCCCTTTGGTTACTGCGTCTGCAAGCTGCCGTCCGATTTCATGGGCGGTCTGATAATCGACCTCTCCCGGCTCAAAGGATTGTATCAGATGGTGGGCTAAATTGTTTCCTTTATCCAACGCCTGCGACAGGGTAAAACCAAACTCAATGTCTGCCGTTTCATAGGCGCAGCCAAACGAGGACACAAGTATTTTTTCATCAGTCTTTGCGGGATTTTGGATATAGTCAAGGGCTTTGTTCAGCGTTCCTTTAATAGGCTTAATCTTTGTAACCGCCATATTTCCGCAAGCACCCCCTTTATTTCTTCTATGTCCTCTTGGTAGACGCTGCCTGTACTGTTCACACGCTTTGCAATCTGATTGACGTTGACACCGATTTTCTGTATCTCCGCTGTCATAGCTTTTATGTCGGTGTGGTCTACTTGCAGGATATACCCGTCAATGGCAATCTTCCGCAGATACGCCGCCATGTTCCGGGTGGGTATCAGCTTCATTTTTTCTTCTATTAAATCCCGTTCTGCTTCCGTTACTCTGAACTTGATTTGTACTGTTCTTTTTCGTCCGTCCATGCTTTGACGCTCCTTTCCATTCCGAGGGTTTGGGACACTTCCCAACAAGCAATTTTGCCGACGCTGCCGCAGAGCAGGGCAGGCAAAATACGGAAGTGGGTACCCGCTTCCTATGCTTGCTATTCATCTTTTCGCTTTCTTCCACGATAAAGACGGGATTTTGCCAAAGACACCCGCAGGAAAAGAAAAACGCCATAGAAACACAGCGTTTCCATAGCGTTCTTAGTGCATATTCAGTTTTAGTCATTGTCTTTTTCGACTTCCGTTATTTCCTTTGCCGTAGCCGCAACGATACGCAAACCGTTATCGCTCATGCTGTCAAGCAGAGTATCAAGCTGCCGCCGCTGCGTGGACTTCTCGGCGTTATCATTCGGAAAGAAAAACTGGTCTACCGAAATATGATAACGAGTAACAAGGTCATAGAAAACTTGCAGGCTCGGCTGTTGTCCCTTGTTCTCGATATTCGCAAGATAGCGCGGGGATATATAGAGCGCGTCGCTTACCGTTTTGCGGCTCTCTCCGTATTCTTTTCTCGCGGCTTTTATGGCTGCCCCGAACGCCTTAAAGTCATATAGTGGTACTGGTCGTTTAGCCATTTTCATTCACCCTCTTACATTTTACTGTTCCCCTTTCTTTTTGAATATGTCTACACAGTTCATAGTGTTAGCTTAAATAATGCCGATTATACAAAAGCGGTTGTAAACTTTCCAAAAACGCATTGACAAACTTCGATATGATGGGTATAATACAAGAGCAAGGAGGTGAATTGCTTGACAGAGAATGAGAAACGCGCAAGGATTTTCAAGTCCTTTTGCGATGCGAATAGATTAACGATTTTAGGGCTACTCAAAGGCGGGGAAAAATGCGCTTGCGAATTGCTTGACGAGTTGCATATAGGGCAGCCGACGCTATCACATCACATGAAAATACTTTGCGACGCAGGAATTGTCCGGGGACGTAAAGAGGGCAAATGGACGCATTATTCCTTTGACCCGCAAGGAGTACAAAAAGCAAAAGAGTTGTTGGACGAAATAACGGAGTTCTCTCCCGGTTGTTCGGATAATTGTTCCTGTAAACAATAAGCCGCTTGTAGGCAGCAAGCGGCTTATACAAAAACTAATATATCGACAAATTGCAATGTGTCGATTTTAAGGAGGTCTATGTTTATGCAAACTGTAAAGTCAATTTGGGATTTCTTCCAAACCGAACTTTTGGGTATGAGTTGGCTCAATCGTTTGATAGGTGATTTATTGAATGCTTGCGGATTAGATACCGCCGGGAAAGTCGGCGGCAGCGTTCAGTTTTTCATCTACGACACAATCAAAATCATGGTGCTGCTCGGCGTGCTGATTTTGATTATATCCTACATACAAAGCTACTTCCCGCCGGAAAGAACAAAAAAGATACTTGGTAGATTTCATGGTGTGGGTGCAAACTGTATCGCCGCGCTGCTCGGAACAGTAACGCCGTTTTGTTCCTGTTCTTCCATTCCGCTATTTATCGGATTTACAAGCGCGGGATTGCCGCTTGGGGTTACGTTCTCATTTCTGATTTCTTCCCCTATGGTAGACTTCGGCTCTCTTGTGCTTCTTATGAGCATTTTCGGTTGGAAAGTCGCTGTCCTTTATGTAGTGCTTGGATTAGTGATTGCCGTTGTGGGCGGCACGTTGATTGAGAAATTACATCTTGAAAACTACGTTGAGGGTTTTATCCGCAATGCAAATACCCTTGATGTTCCGCAGGAAGAACTACACTTCAAAGACCGTATCAAATACGCATGGGAGCAGGTTTTAGCAACAGCAAAAAAGGTTGCCCCCTATGTACTGATTGGCGTAGGTATCGGTGCATTTATCCATGATTGGATACCCGAAGATTTTATTGTCAAAGTGCTTGGTACGGGTAATCCCTTTGGCGTAATCCTTGCGACGATTGCGGGCGTTCCCATGTATGCGGATATTTTCGGCACAATTCCGATTGCAGAAGCCCTACTTGCAAAGGGCGCACAGCTTGGCGTTGTCCTGTCCTTTATGATGGGCGTTACCACGCTTTCGCTCCCGTCCGTAATCATGTTGCGAAAGGCAGTTAAGCCGAAGTTGCTCGGTATCTTCATTGCAATATGTACCGTTGGCATTATCATTGTGGGATATTTCTTTAATGCAATACAATATCTAATTGTGTGAGGGAGGTATAAGAACATGGCAAAGAATTGGTATCCTGTAATTGACATTTTGACTTGTGGGGAGTATTTAACCTCATTCCGTCGGCTAATCTACTGTCGAAAAGCAAAAAAAGGGGATTTGTAGGCGCATTTCTCGCCGGAATATTAGGCGGTATATTTTCCTCGCCCTGTTCCACTCCTGTTTTAATTGCACTACTTGCCATTGTTGCGGGAAACGGAAATCTGCTATGGGGTATTCTGCTTATGCTGCTATACTCAATCGGTCATAGTGCGCTTGTCATGGTTGCGGGGACTTCCGTAGGCTTTGTGCAAAGGATTAGCGGAAACACACGCTACAATAAAGCCGAGACGGTCTTAAAAGTGATAATGGGTACGGCTATTTTACTCATTGGATTTTATATGTTTTGGCTTGCATTTTAACAAAAATAATATTTGGAGGTAAAGAAAATGGCATTATTTGGTTTTGGTAAGAAGAAAGACGAAGAAAAAAACATTCCCGCTTGCGCTTGTCAAAGTGATTGTGCGACTTTTGAAGCGACAGAAGAGGACGCAAACAAGGTAAAAATTGAGGATGGGGCAATGAGCGTCAAAGTTCTTGGCGTGGGTTGCGCTTCCTGCCATGAACAATACGAACAGGCAAAGGCGGCGGTTAAAAGCATGGGACTTGATGTAGAAGTGGAGTATATAACTGATTTGCAAAAGGTCGTGGGGTACGGTGCAATGAGTATGCCCGCCCTCGTCGTTAATGAAAAAGTAGTTGCAATGGGTAAGGTACTTAAAGCTGCTGATGTTGAAAAGCTGCTGCACAAATTGGGGTTCTAAAGGGGGTGGCTCTCATGAGCAAAGAGAAAAGTGCAATAAACGTATTTCAAAAGTATCTAAACTTTCTTGATTTTTGCAATCGCCTATGTCGCTTGCCGGGTCTTAAAGCTACCCTATAAAATCGCGGCTCCCGCAGGAATGATAGGTGCGTCAAACTTCTTTGAGTTAGCCGTAGCGGTTGCAATCGCGCTATTTGGTACGACTTCGCCCGCCGCCCTTGCAACAACGGTAGGAGTATTAACGGAAGTACCCGTTATGCTCTTGCTTGTAAGGATTGCAAACAAAACAAAGGGGAGGTTCCCGGCATGAGTTGTCCGAATGTAAAAGAGTGCGCTTGTCCTAAAAAAACTTGCCCGAATAATGGGCGATGTTGTGCTTGCGTGATTAAGCATAGAGAAACAGACAGCTTGCCTTATTGCCTGTTTCTCGATAATGACGGTGATAAAAGTGTTAAGAACTATTATCAAAAATTGAAAATGCGTTTTGAAAACGAAAGCGAAACTGCCGAACATTAAGGGCAGCAGTACGGCGGTTTTGAAATAACAAACAAGACCGCCGTTTCCTTTTTTGAAAAATTGAGTTACGGAGGGGGTATTAAAGTCGCCCTTTTTTAGGATACGGCGGTATCTATGGAGGTAGCGTCGTGTCCATTTTTATTTACACTAACCCACCGAATAATCTACGGTCAAAAAAAGCTATCACCCGCCGTCGGGGTATTCCGGCTACGAATATGAACTGTCAAATCACCTAAATACTGCATACATTTCCTTTGCGCCCGTCCGCGTCTTGCGGACGGGCGCATTTTGTGTTTTTCAAAACTTTTTTGAAAAACTTTTCTATTCCGTTTGGCAAATCTGCGGTGCGTCCGTGGAAGGCAGCCGAAAGGGGATAAATAACCCGCCCCCGGGACGAAAGGGGGTGAGAACATGGATTACCCTAATCGGTTGGAATGGCAGACAAGATGTGAGTTTAATGCGTACTGCAAACGCACGCTACGCAACGAACTGATTGACGCCTGCCGGGAAAGCAGAAGTCGGCAAAAGCACGAAGTCAACTTTTCAGACCTTGCCCCGCATGAGGAAAAGCAGCTTTATACCGTTGACAGATATTTTGTCAATGAGGACGAGGACGCTTTTTGTGCAGGCGGTTTGAAGATTACGGCGAAGCTGCTTGCCGAAGCAATGCGCTCCCTGCCGGAAGAAAAGCGGCAAGCCGTTTTACTGTACTACTTTTTCAGCATGACCGACACTGAAATCGCGGAGCTTATGAAAGCCCCCCGCAGCACAGTACAGTATAGACGGACAAGCTCTTTTGAACTGCTAAAACGATATTTGGAGGAACGCGCTGATGAATGGAACGAATTGTAATGAAAATGAGCGCGGCTTGTTACCCTACCCGGTCATTTTAGCCGCGACAAAGGGCGACCCCGACGCCATGAAAATTGTAATGCAGCACTACCAAAGCTACATAGCCCATTTGTCTATGAAGAAAATCCGCGACGAAAGCGGCAATACCTATTACGGCGTAGACGAGGACTTGCGGGAACGGCTGCAAGCAAAGCTCATGCGGGCTGTCCTATCCTTTAAGACAGATAAGTAAAAACGCGAAGTGTTCCACCCCTTTCCGCTTTGCGTATTCCTGTCTTTTGTACCTTGACAAAGAAAGCGACGCAAGATAACGGCGGCGCAGCATAGGGCAAATCAGATACGTTCCTTTTGTGCCGAGCCATGCGGCGGGTGCGCCATGACGTTATCCCGGCGGGACTTTCCCGCCCGGGATAACCGAGCGACCAACACCGACGCCGGAAAACAGGCATAGCAGCCTGTCGGCGACGAAGCGCAAAATACATAATGATACTCCCTTATCGCCATAGTCCGAGCGTTCAAAGCGTCGCAGGCAATGGGTAGGGCTGCGCGAGAACCGCGCAGGGGTGCAATTCCCGTGAGGTTGAGAAGCGAATCGATCGTCTGATTAAAGCCCCTTTACTGATGTTTTTAATTGTTTCAACCATTGAAAGGGGAAATGTTCTTATGAATGAAGAAAAAATGAACGCCCCTTGTGCGATAGGCACTAAAGGAGCAGTTACAACTGGCAGCGAACAAAGAGTACCGATACATCTTAAACTGACATTGACCATAAAAGAAGCTGCCGAATATAGCAATATTGGAATTAACAAGATTGACACCATGCTAAAGCAACCTAATTGTCCATTTGTACTATATGTGGGGACAAGAAAATTAGTCAAACGTCGTGAATTTGAAGAATATATCCGGCGTGAGCTGACAATATGAATATCTAATCGACAATTCTTGTTATTGAGATTGAAAAAACAGAGTCTTTATGCTATAATATATGCTTGCATTGGACTCTCTTTTGAGATACGAAAGGAGTCCGATATATGGGAAAAAATCTAAAAGGTAAAGAGTGCGGCAAAGGCATTTACCAAAGAAAGGACGGTTTATTCTCCGCAAGATACTACGCAAAAGACGGCAAACGCAAAGAGAAGTATTTTGAAACATTGCCGGAAGCGAAAAACTGGCTTGCTGACGCAAGATATGAGGAACGGCATAACCTTATCGTCACTTCTCCCGATATGACGGTAGACAAGTGGTTTACTTACTGGATTGAAAATATCGTTTGTGACCTTGCTCCGAATACCATAAGAAATTATAAAGAGCGTTACAAATGGAATATCCAACCCGTAATTGGAGCCATGTGCATAGCTGATGTAAAGCCCATGCACTGTAAAGCTGTTCTGAACCGAATGGAAACTACCTATGCAGGCTCGACCATTCGACAGGCTTATATCACAATGGGAACCATGCTGAAATCAGCAGTTATGAATGATATTATCGCAAAGCACCCGATGAATGGTGTCCGCTACACAAAACCCGTTCGTGCGGTAGATGATATTAAATACTTAACCGTTGAGGAACAGGAGAAGTTCTTGGAAGCAGCGGAACGCTCTCATAATTACAGGCAATACGCCTTGTTACTGGAAACAGGATTGAGAACGGCTGAATTGATTGGTCTGACTTGGGACGCTATTGATTGGAAAAAGCGGACATTGACAGTAAACAAAAGTTTAGAGTATCGACACAGCCAGGGATATTGGCGTGCGGGACCACCTAAGACGCAAAAAAGTTATCGTACCATTCCTCTCACAGATAAGGCATATTCCATTCTCAAAAGCTGCTATGATGAAAAAGACCAACGAAAACAGTCTGAAACATTGTCACAGGTTTTAGAGTATATCGACAGCAGGACAGGCGAAAATAAATGCCTTGTTATGCGAGATTTGGTTTTTGTCAACTGGAGAACAGGAGAACCCGCAAAAAACAGTTCCTATGACACACACTTATACAAATTGTGTGATGAAGCAGGTATTAAACGCTTTTGTATGCACGCCTTGCGACATACTTATGCCACACGCGCCATTGAGCGCGGCGTACAGCCTAAAGTGCTGCAACAGCTTTTAGGACACGCAAGCATTAAAACAACAATGGACAGATATGTTCATGTTACGGACGAATCACTGGTAAACGCCATACGCCAATTTCAACAGGCTACGCCGCCAATTTCAAAAAAAGGGCGTAAAAAGGGCGTACAAGAAATTTAAGGAAAGGCGAAAAGCCTTATAAATCAAGGCTTTTCGGATAGGTATAAACAATTATGAAATTAGGTATCGTCGGTCTGCCGAACGTCGGCAAGTCCACTCTGTTCAACGCCATCACCTCCACCAAGAACGCGGAAGCCGCCAACTACCCCTTCTGCACCATTGAGCCCAACAGCGGCATCGTGGCCGTGCCGGACAAGCGGCTGGACAAGCTGGCTGAGATTTGGCAGACCAACAAAAAGACTCCTGCCATCGTGGAGTTTGTAGACATCGCCGGTCTGGTCAAGGGTGCCAGCCAGGGTGCAGGCCTGGGCAACAAGTTCCTGGGCCACATCCGCGAGTGTGATGCCATCGTGCACGTGGTGCGCTGCTTTGATGACGACAACATCATCCATGTGGTGGAGGACGTGACCAAGGCCGAGGCCGTGGACCCCATCGCCGACATCGATGCCATTGACTACGAGCTGATCCTCTCTGACCTCGAGGTCGTTCAGAACCGCGCAGGCCGGATGGCCAAGGCTGCCAAGAGCGGCAACAACAAGGGTGCTGCCGCTGAAGCCGCCTGGCTGCAGAAGCTGGCCGACCACCTGAGCGCAGGCAAGCCCGCCCGCAGCTTTGACTTTGACGAGGGGGATGCCGAGCAGCAGGCCGTGCTGCACGAGATGGGCCTGCTGAGCTCCAAGCCCGTGCTCTACGCCTGCAACGTGGGCGAGGATGACCTGATGGAGGGCATTGAGAATAACCGCTATGTCCCGCTGGTGGCCGCCCGCGCCGCCGAGGAGGGGGCCCGCTACATTCCCATCTGCGCCAAGACCGAAGAGGACATTGCCGATTACTCCCCCGAGGAGAAGAAGGCTTTCCTGGCCGAGATGGGCATCGAGGCCAGCGGCCTGGACAACCTGATCACTGCCAGCTACGACCTGCTGGGCCTCATCTCCTTCCTGACCGACGGCAAAAAGGAGTGCCGTGCCTGGACCATCCGCAAGGGCACCAAAGCTCCTCAGGCCGCCGGTAAGATCCACAGCGATTTCGAGCGCGGCTTCATCCGCGCCAGCGTCATCGGCTATGGCGACCTGGAAGCCAACAACTTCGATTATGCCGCTGTCAAGGCCAAGGGCCTGCAGCGCACCGAGGGCAAGGAGTACGTCGTGAAGGACGGCGACGTGATCGAGTTCCTGTTCAACGTCTGATGTACGATAAAGGTGTCTCCCGCGCGGCGCGCGGGAGACACCTTTGCCCAGGGGAAAGGATATCTATATGATTATCGGAATTATGGGCGCAATGCCCGATGAAGTCGATCAGCTGTGTGCAAAACTGGAAAACGTCACCGTGGAGCCCTACGGCGGCGTGGAGTACCACAGGGGCACGCTGGCAGGCAAGCAGGTCGTGGTCTGCTGTGCAGGCATGGGCAAGGCCAATGCCGCCGCCACCACTCAGGTGCTCATCACCCGATACGGTGCCGAGAAGATCATCTTCTCCGGCATTGCAGGCAATATGACCAGCAAGATCGGCATTGGTGATGTGGTCATTGGCAAGACGGTGCTCTACCACGATGCCCAGCTGGACATGATCTGCCAGAACCCGCCCTACCTGAAGGAGTACGCCGGTGACCCGGCCCTCATCGCCGCCGCTGAAAAAGCCTGCGCCGAGGCCGGGGTCAAGGCCCTGACCGGCAAGATCGCCACCGGCGACCTGTTCGTGGGTGACAGCGAGACCAAGGCCGCCATTGAGGCCAAATGCGCCCCCGACTGCGTTGAGATGGAGGGTGCTGCTGTGAGCCAGATCGCCGCCAAGAACGATGTGCCCTGCGTCATCCTGCGGGCCATGAGCGACAATGCCGACGAGGACGGCCACGAGGTGCTGGTGGTGAAGAAGTTCAGCATCGCCGAGTACGTAGCTACCGCCACCAGGATCGTGGCGGCCATGGTGGAAGCACTCTGAGCAGCCGGAGCGGCCTTTACAGAAACTGCTCCAGTTTCAGCCGGTTCTCTTCCTCCAGATCCTGCAGCTTCTGCATCAGGCGCTTGGAGCCGGGAGCCGCATCGGGATAATCCTTCTGACTCTTGATGCAGTCCATCACGCCCTGACTGCTTCCCTCGCTGAGCATTTCGGCCAGATTGCGGGTGGATCTGTCGGTGAGCGTTTTCATGCCGATGCCCATTTTTGTGTTGAGCTTTGCCATGATGCTCTGGCCCTGAGCCGTGCCGCCGCAGGCCTCGATGGCGGTGTGGGCCTCCTGATTCAGTTCCCGGTAGAGGTTCCGCTCCCGCAGAAGCTCGGCCCGGAAGGCAGGATCCTCAGTCATGGGCACGATCTGTTCCAGCGTGTTCTTGCCCATCTCCGTGTTCTGCACCACCGCTTCCAGCAGATTCAGGTTATCATTTTTCTGATTTTCCATACAAAAATCCCCCTTTGTGGCACTAGCTTGTACCGCAAAGGGGGATTTTATGCATTCGGTTTATTTGCTGCAGATCTGGTCGCCGCCGGCGGTCTGGGCCGCCTTCAGGCGCTGTTCGCACAGCTGATACAGTGCGTCCCAGTTCTTGCCCCGCACCTCGCCGGTGCAGGCGCAGCCGATGGACTGGGTAAAAGGCACCCGGCGCATCAGGCCCACCGATGCCACGCACGCGCGGGGCATCTCGGCATAAATGCCGTTCAGCTCCTCGGCCAGCTCTGCGCAGTTCTTATCCGCGCAGCCGATGGCGAACAGCGTGTCCGTCAGGCGGCAGACCACCCGCTCTGCAGGGCGGTCGTAGTACTTTTTCCACTGGTTGGCCACAAAGCAGACCAGCTGGTTCATCACGGCATCGCCCTGCCGGGCGCGCATCCCGTCCTCATCGTCCAGCGCCACCAGCGCCAGCGAAGCACAGCGGTGGGCATCCGTCCACTCATCCAGCCGGGTGCAGAACTCCGTTTCAAAATAGCGGCGGTTGAACACGCCGGTCAGGAAATCGTGATTCATATCGTCCCGGCAGAGCTCCCGCTCCCGCGCGGTCATCCGATCCTCCGGCAGGTCGCTGCCCGCCAGCGGAGCCGTCATCTGCAGCTGCCAGAGCTTGCCGTCCGCCTCGATCAGGCGGCGCAGCACGCAGTCCACCTGCCCATTGCGCAGGACATAATCCACCTGCAGGCCATCGTCCTGCCAGGTGTCCGCGGCCTCCTCATCGGCTTCCGTCAGGGTCACGTCCTCAAAGGCGGTCTGTGCGTTCTCTGCAAAGGTGCGCAGATCCTGTTCCGTCCATTCTTTTTTCATGCGTTTTTCCCCACTATCCGGTGCCGGATTCTCTCCCTTCCGGCACAGCTTTGCCACACGGCCGCTGAAAGCGCAGCCCCATTACCGGAATTATACCATCTTGTGCCGGGCGTTTCCAGCAAAACGCACAAACTTTAACGTATTTTTTTACATTTTCGTCAAACTGCTAAACACACTCCGGGTTTCCGGCCCGGTTATGTACGGCAGTACACGGCGCACTCCGCCAGAATGCGCTTGGCCAGCGCGGCAGTGTCGAACCCATCGGCGGCGCGCCAGCTCCAGTTTCCGCCCAGCTTGCCGGGGCTGTTCAGGTGGGCTTCCTCGCCCAGGCCCAGCCAGTCGGCCATGGGGATGATGGCACGGTCGGCCACAGAGCCCAGCGCAGCCCGGAGCAGCGCGGTGCGGGCCGCCTCTGTTTTGACAGCGGCCACCTCCTTTGCGGTGGGCTGATAGCCGGTCAGATGCAGGTAGGCGGCGGCCACAGCCTTCTCCTTGGCCGATGCGCTCTCGTCCCACCAGGCGGTCAGCGTCGTGTTGTCGTGGGTGCCGGGGTAGACCACGCTGTTCTTGACGTGGTTGTGGGGCAGGTACTCGTTGTCCCCGCCGCCGAACGCGAACTGCAGCACCTTCATGCCCGGGAAGGTGCTGTCTGCCAGCAGCTCCCGCACACTGGGGAACAGCTCACCCAGATCCTCGGCGATGATGGGCAGCTTGCCCAGCGCACCTTCCAGCGCGTTGAACAGCTCCATCCGGGGGCCGGTCTCCCACTTGCCGGTCTTGGCGGTAGTGCTGTCTGCCGGGATGGCCCAGTAGGTATCAAAACCACGGAAGTGGTCGATGCGGAGCAGGTCATAGATGCCCAGCGCATGGCGGACACGCTGGATCCACCAGGCATATCCGGTCTGCTTATGGTAGGGCCAGTTGTACAGCGGGTTGCCCCAGAGCTGGCCGTCTGCCGAGAAGTAATCCGGCGGGCAGCCTGCCACCCGGGCAAAGCCGCCGTCTTCATCCAGCTCAAACAGCGGGCCGCCCACCCAGGCATCCACGGAATCTGCCGAGACATAGATGGGGATATCGCCCAGGATCTGCACGTTGTTGGCGTTGGCGTAGGCTTTCAGCTTCTTCCACTGGATGCTGAACTCGTACTGCAGAAACTTCCAGAAGCCGATCTCTTCCTCGTTCTCTGCCTTAAAAGCTTCCAGCGCCTGCGGCTCCCGCTTGCGGTACTCCCGGGGCCACTGGGTCCAGCTCTTCATGCCGTTGGCGGTCTTGAGGGCCATGTAGAGGGCATAATCCTCCAGCCAGCCCTCGTTTTCCAGCGTGAAGGCATAGTACGCATCCGGATAGTAATGGGCACAGCCGTGCTGGCCTGCACACTGCCTGCGCCAGGCGGCGTAGGCGGCGCGCAGGATCTTGTAGCGGCTGGTGTACAGGGTGCCGTAATCCACGTTCAGCGGGTCCTTGCCCCAAGGCTCGGCCTTGAGCTGGGCGGCTGTCAGCAGCCCCTCGGCTTTCAGAGCATCCAGATCAATGAAATAGGGGTTGCCCGCAAAGGCAGAACAGCTCTGGTAGGGGCTGTCCCCATAGCCCGTGGGGCTCAGGGGCAGGATCTGCCAGATCTTCTGGCCTGCCGCCGCAAGGAAATCCACAAATTTTTCTGCCTTTTTGCCAAAGCAGCCGATCCCGTAGGGGCCGGGCAGGCTGGACACCGGCATCAGAATACCACTTTCACGCATTGTAAATCCTTCCTCGTCTCAAACTTTTTGCTGGGGCTTGTCTGTTTTCTATCATAACATAACCGCAGACTATTTTCCACAGGCAAAAAACGTGGTATACTTGTTTTTATATTAGGAGGTGCTTATGCAGCCAACCGAAAAATACTATGAACACGATGCCTACCGCCGGGAGGCGGTGGGGCATATTTTAGCCGCAGAGCCGGACAGCCGGACCGGCGGCGGGCGCATCGCGCTGGACGGCACGGTGTTTTACCCCGAGGGCGGCGGCCAGCCTGCCGACCGGGGCACCCTGACCCTTGCCGACGGCACGGTGCTGACCGTCACCGATGTCCACGAGCAGGCGGGTGTCATCTGGCACATGGTCACTTCCCTGCCCGCCGGGGCGGTGCCCGGGGCCGAAGCCGCACAGGCCATCGACTGGGCGTGGCGTTTTGACAAGATGCAGCAGCACACCGGCGAGCACATCCTCTCCGGCATCCTGCACAGCATGTTCGGGGCCGAGAACGTGGGCTTCCACATCGGCTCCGATGCCGTGCGGATGGACACGAACATCCCCATCTCCGCCGAGGGGCTGAAAGCGGCCGAGACTGCCGCCAACCGCATCATCTGGGAGAATGTGCCGGTGAACATCACCTACCCCACCCGGGAGGAGCTGGCCGCCCTGACCTACCGCTCCAAAAAGGAGATCGAGGGGCAGGTGCGGATCGTGACCATCCCCGGGGCGGATGTCTGTGCCTGCTGCGGCACCCACACCGCCTTTACCGGCGCGGTGGGCCAGATCAAGATCCTGGCCGCCGAAAACTATAAGGGCGGCGTGCGCCTGAGCATCGTCTGCGGCGGGCGGGCGCTGGAGGCCGCGCAGGCCATGCGGGCACGGCAGGCAGAGATCGGTGCCCTGCTCAGCGCCAAGGCCAGCGAGACGGCCAACGCCGTGCACCGGGTGTATGACGAGTACACTGCCCTGAAATTCACCCACTTCGGGCTGTGCAGCCAGCTCTTTGACGCGCTGGCCGCGCAGGTAACGCCCGGTGCGGATGCCATCCGCATCGTGCCGGGGCTGGACCCGGACGGCCTGCACCGGCTGGCTGTCCGCCTGACCGAAGCCACCACCGGCCTGTGCGCGGCCCTGACCCCCAACGAAAAGGGCACCGGCTACTGCCTTGCCCAGGCGGGCGGCGATGTCCGTGCCCTGACCAAAGCCCTGAACGCCGCCCTCAATGGCCGCGGCGGCGGCAAACCCGGCATCTGTCAGGGAAGCTGCGCCGCAGAGCCGGAACAAGTGAAAGAATTTTTGCGGGAGCAAGACCGGTAAGCATCCTCGCCCTCTCCGTCTTTGCTTCGCAAAGCCACCTCTCCCAAAGGGAGAGGCTTTGGCAGTGCGGAAAGCCATCCGTTTTTGCCAAAGGCTCCCCCTTTGGGGGAGCTGGCGCGTCAGCGCCTGAGAGGGCGAGCCACGTTAATTTTAAGGAGAACAACAAACTATGAGAATGCGTTTCAAACCCTACGCCCACGATGAGCTGATGGCCGCCGATTTCCACGTCCACGAGCCCCTGATCTGGGGCGGCAAGTGGCACGCACAGTATGCCCGCCCGGAGCAGCCCTTTGTGCTGGAACTGGGCTGCGGCAAGGGCGGCTTCATCTCCCAGCTGGCCTGCGCCCACCCGGAGAACAACTATCTGGGCATCGACATCACCGACAAGGTGCTAATCCTTGCCAAGCGCAAGATCGAGGCCGCTTACACCGAGGCAGGCCGCCCCATCGACAACGTGAAGATCATGAGCACCGACATCGAGCGCATCAAGGGTGTGCTCACCGCCGAGGATACCGTCAGCCGCATCTATATCAACTTCTGCAACCCGTGGAGCAAGAACGCTTCCTCCAACAAGCACCGGCTCACCTATCCCCGCCAGCTCATCCAGTACCGCGAATTCCTGAAGGACGGCGGCGAGATCTACTTCAAGACTGATGACGACGACCTGTTCCGCGACAGCCTGGAGTATTTCCCCGCTTCCGGCTACGAGATCACCTGGAAGACCTTTGACCTGCACGAGAACGAGCCGGAGTGGAACATCCGCACCGAGCACGAGGGGATGTTCACCGAGATGGGCATCAAGATCAAGGCCCTGATCGCCAGAAAGCTGCCCGGCGATGCCGCCGTGACCTGGATCGAGCCCAAGGTCCTGAAAAAGAGGAAGGCTGCGGAGGAAGCCGCTGCCGCCGCAAAGGAGGCGTAAGATGTCCTTTTTTGTCAACACCATGGTCTGCGGCTTTTCGCTGTATCAGATCCTGGCGTTTTTCCTGATCTACTCCTGCCTGGGCTGGTGCCTGGAGGTCATCTATGCCGCCGTTTCCACCGGCCAGCTGGTGAACCGCGGCTTTCTGAACGGCCCGGTCTGCCCCATCTACGGCTTTGGCATGATCATCGTGCTGTTCACCCTTTCGCCGCTGGCAGACAACCTGCTGCTGCTCTATCTCGGCGGCGTGATCCTGCCCAGCGTGCTGGAGCTGGTGGGCGGCTGGGCGCTCTACAAGCTCTACCACACCCGGTGGTGGGATTACAGCGACTTCCCCTTCAACATCGGCGGATATATCTGCCTGGAGTTCTCCCTTTTGTGGGGCGTGGGCACCGTTGTGGTGATGAAGGCCGTTCACCCCGTGATCGCGGGCTTTGTGGAGATGGTCCCCCAGATGGTGGGCTTTGTCCTCATGTGCATCCTGTACGCCTGCTACGCCGCCGACGTGGTGGTGACCGCCTTTGCGGCCTCTGACCTGGCCCGTGAGCTGGATGCCCTGGAAAAGGTGGCCGACAGTATGCACGCCGTGTCCGATGCCATGACCGAGCTGCTGGGCACCACCGCCATGGACGTGGACCAGAAGATGGACGAGAGCCGCCTGCAGCTCAAGCTGGCGGCTGCCGAGGCCCGGGACAATGCCGCCAAACTGAGCCCCCGGGATGCCGCTGCCGCCCTGCGCGCCAAGGCCGACGAGGCCATGGAGGCTGCACGCAAGTCCTCCCAGGAGGCCCGGCTCAATGCCTCTGAGGCCGCCACTGCCGTCAAGCTGGCTGCCAAGGGCACCGCAGAGCGCACGGCAGAGCTGCTCCGTCTGGAACAGCTGGCCGAGGAGCTGCAGGCCCGCAGCGAGGAGATGCGCGCCCGCACCCGGAGCTCCAAGTACTTTGGCAAGGGCCGTATGCTCCGCGCTTACCCCAAGCTGCGCCACGGCGAAAAGCACCGCTCTCTGGACGAGCTGCGGGAACGCCTGAAGTACGAGCGCAGGCACTGACCCTGCCCTTTGCAGCAACCCCAAATGCCCCTGACCGGCTTCTTTCGGTCAGGGGCATTTTCATTTTGCCGCGTCCTCCATAAGATCAGGCAGATCTTGCGCCGCCGCAGGATTTTGTTTTCTTTATGTTTTTCACATTGTACACTTCTTTTGTATACTTCTCCAAACTTTCTTTCGTCGTATTGACAAAAAAAAAAGAAAAGCGTATCTTGTTCTGTGCAAAATGCCATTTCCGCTAAAACTGAAGAATCGGCAAACCAGTCGAAAGGCTGCGACGCAAAGCTACAGGGCCTGTAACATGGCAGCCAGCTGCACGTTATTCTCTCCGGGTAAGGTAATACGAAACCTTGCACCTCCTTGTGAAGATGCGTCGGCTTCCCTTCAGGAGAGCGAGCGCACAGCGGGCCTACAAGGGTTCAGAGCGTCGTACCAGCCGTTTGGCCGGTGCGGCGCTCTTTTGTTTTGGTTGAAATAGAGAGAGTTTTTGGAAAAATCATGGAAAAGGAGTAAAGAATTATGAGACCTAAGCGTTTGATCAGCTTATTGGTTGCGGTCTGCATGATGATCACCATGCTGCCCCTGTCGGCAGTCACGGCATTTGCGGCAGATATTCCCGCTCGTGGAGAAGATGAATTTGATTATCAAGGTTTGCGATATAAGAAACTGAGCAGTTCCACTGTCTCCGTTGTGGGGCCTGTGGAAGTACAGACGGAGAGAGTAATTCCTGAAACAGTTGTAAATAATGGTACAACATATACCGTTACAGAAATCGGTGACCGTGCATTTGATTGCCGACTGGTAGACAGCACTCCCTATAAAGATTATGTTGGAAAGCCAAATTTTGTTAGTATAAAAATACCAAAAACTATAACAAGAATTGGGGCATACGCATTTCGCCAGTGTGGTGACTTGCACACTAACTCCGGTCTTGTTAATGTTATTTTTGATAGTGAAAGTCAGTTGAAATTGATTGACCATGACGCATTCGCAAATTGCTGTGCAATTAGAGAATTTGAACTTCCCCGTGAGGTAGAAACTATTGGCGAAAACGCATTCTATGATGATTGGTGTATTAAAAAATTCACTTTTCAAGAAGGCTCAAGACTAAAAAGTATTGGTGGGAACGCATTCCATTGCAATTCTAGTTTACAGAGCCTCACCCTTCCTTCAAGCGTAACTAATATTGACCATCATGCATTTTATCAATGCAGTAGCCTTGATGAATTTGTCATTCCTGATGGCGTTGAAAGTATTGAGCGAGCAATGTTTGCTGAATGTTCAAAATTAAAAACAGTTACTGTTCCAAATAGTGTGAAAAAAGTTGTTCAAAAGGCATTTTTGAAATGTTCTTCCTTAGAAAATGTCGTTTATAAAGGTACTGCTGACCAATGGGATAATTTAATTAACAGTTCGAACTTTGAACAAACGGATAATGGAAATTTCAAAAATCCTACTGTGCTGAAATATCTTTGCACCGTCACTTTTGAAATGAACGGCCACGGCACCGCACCCGTAGCTCAGACTATTTACACTGGCGACAAGCTTGCAAAAATTGCAGAACCCACCGCCGCCGGGTATACGTTTGGCGGCTGGTACACCGACAAAGAACTGACCAAAGCATTTGATGTTGAAAACGATACCGTTTCCGGCGATACCACCCTGTACGCCAAGTGGGAAGCCATCCCCGACCATGAATTGACTGTGAAAGTCGGCACCTTTACCTACGATGACAACGCCGCCAGCGACAAGGGCAATGTTTACGAGGGTGCTCTTGTTACCGTGACCTTCGACGAAAACAACCAGCTGTGGAAGGACAGCGGCCTGAGCTTTGACCACTGGGATATCCAGTCCAAAGCAAAACTGCTGGACGAAAACGGCGAGGAAATCGTCAACCCCGGCAAGACCTTTACCTTTGTGATGCCCAAAGAGGGCGTGACCATTGAAGCCATGCCCAAGGATGCCACCATTGAAGATGATGGGCCCAATGTGCTGGGCACTGCCGCGATCATTGGTACTGCCGCTGTGGGTACCGCAGTGCTGGGCTATCAGGCCTATTCTCTGGGCGCTGAATTTGCAGGCAAGCTGATGGCTCTGCCCTACTTCCCCAGCAACCGCAGCGCCCTTGCCATGATGCTGTGGGAGGATGCAGGCAAACCCATGCCCGAATCCGAACTGCTCTACCCCGATGTCGGGCAGGAAGAGCAGGATATGGACCTGCAGCACGCCGCCCGCTGGGCCATGGAAAACGAGCTTATCCCTGACCTGAACGATGAGGGCACGGCTCCGGAAGAGATGAAATTCTTCCCGGCCAATCCAGTAAGCAAGCTTGATGTGCTGAATGCATGGCAGAAGGCACAGGAGCTCAAGAACAACTAACGCCATCCCCGAATATTCCCAAATATACGTAGAAGCGCCTCATCCCTCACCGGATGGGGCGCTTCTGCGTTGTAATGTGTCGAATTTTCTGTTATACTGTACCTGTCGGCCTTCCGACCTCGATCTATAAGAGGAAGGGGGTGATTCCTATGGATATTTTATTCTCTTTCATCCTGTCCGTCGCAGCGGGTGTGGTCAGCTACTACATCTGCAAGTGGCTTGAGGAACAGTTCAAGGCCGGTAAGCACTAACCCTTAGCAAGCAGGAAGCCCCTTTGACAGTCGCAATGTCAAGGGGGCTTCTTGTTGCTTTGGTGATCCTATGGATATCACCTTATTCTCTTTCGCATTCCTATTATATGCGTTGGAATGCCAAAAGTCAAGCGTTTTTCGTATACCCACAGCCCCTTGGGATATCAGTGCTTCTACGTTGTAATGAGTCGAATTTTCTGTTATACTGTACTTGTCGGCCTTCCGACCTCGATCTATAAGAGGAAGGGGGTGAGTTTTATGAACTTTATAATCTCTTTTACACTGTCCGTCGCAGCGGGTGTAGTCAGCTATTACATCTGCAAGTGGCTTGACGACCAGTTCAAGGCCGGTAAGCACTAATCCTTAGCAAGCAGGAAGCCCCCTCGGTATTCGCACTACCGCGGGGGCTTCTTGTTGCTACTTGGTGAGTTTTATGAACTGCAACCAATCTCTTTTACAGCTTTATTATATGCTGTATCGCTCAAAAAGTCAAGCAGATTTTGTTTTGCTCACGCCCACAGATCCTCGGGGTACAGGCCCTCCTGGGTCTTCTGGGCGATGGCGGCCACCACGGTGGGCTTATCCTCGCGGTAGGTCACACCGTACCACTTATCGGTGCTCTTGAGCACGGTGACTGCTGCCTTGCCCTCATCGATGAGCTCGCTGGCCACGGTGGGCAGGAAATACTCGCATTTGAGGGGGTTCTTGGGCAGATTCTCACGCAGCCAGCCTGCAAAGCGGCGGTCGGCCTCGTCCAGGAAGCTCTTGCCGAAGCCCCACAGGTTCATGCTGACAGGCGCTTCCACCGGCAGGTCATCCGTGCCCTCACCGGTGAGGGAGGTGCAGCGGATGCCGCCCTCATAGGTCTCGATGCCGGTGCGCTCGGTCACGCTGTGCAGGGTGCCGTCCGGGTTCACCACGCAGACACCGCGGGAGACGGTGCCGTTCTCGGAGACGGTATTTTTGAGCAGGTAGCTCACCATGCAGTAATCGTAAACTGCGCCGTCCTGATGGGTGGACAGATACTCATAGATGACCTTGAAGGCCTCGGGGCCGTAGTAGTCGTCCGCGTTGATGACGGCGAAGGGGCCATCAATGAGGTCTTTTGCGGCCAGCACGGCGTGGCAGGTGCCCCAGGGCTTGACACGGCCCTCGGGGATGGTGAAGCCTGCGGGCAGCTCATCCAGCTGCTGGAAAGCGTATTTCACGTTCATGCCCTGAGAGACGCGGTCACCGATGGCGGCTTTGAAGGCATCCTCGATCTCGTGCTTGATGACAAAGATCACGGTCTCAAAGCCTGCGCGGTGGGCATCATACAGGGAGTACTCCACAATGGGCTGACCCTTGGGGCCCACCGGGTCGATCTGCTTCATGCCGCCGTAACGGCTGCCCATGCCGGCAGCCATGACCACCAATACCGGTTTGTTCATTTTTCTTTCCTCCTGCGTCAGTGCGCTGTTCTTTGAATCTATTATACTCCAAAATTTCCCGGGCAACAAGGGACAGCTTTTCCTTGAATTTTTGCATGGATTCTCACCCGCTGCCGTGATAGAATAGAGGCAATGGAGTTTCCGCAGAAAAGGAGAATGCTTATGTCAACCAAAACTGTCTGGATCACCGGCGCGTCCTCCGGCATCGGGCGGGAGTTTGCCCGCCGCTATGCCCGGCTGGGCTTCCGGCTCATTCTGACCGCCCGCCGCCGCGACCGGCTGGAGACCCTTGCCGCTGAGCTCCGGACGAAACACGGCACCCTCTGCCGCATCGTACCCGCCGACCTTGCGCAGGATGCGCAGGTCACCGCCCTGTGCGAAGCACTGGCAGACGAACGCATCGACCTGTTCATCAACAACGCGGGCTTTGGTGCCTGCGGTGCCTTTTCCGAGACGGACGCGGGCAAGGAGCTTTCCATGCTGCGGGTGAACGTGCTGGCCATGCACCGGCTGTTCAAGTTCACCCTGCGCAAGATGGAAGCCCAGGGCTTCGGCACCATCCTGAACGTGGCATCCTCGGCGGGCCTGCTGCCGGGCGGGCCCTATATGGCGGGCTACTACGCCTCCAAGGCATACGTTGTCAGCCTGACCCGCGGCGTGGCTGAGGAGCTGCGGGAGCAGCACAGCCCGGTCTATGTCTGTGCCCTCTGCCCCGGCCCCGTGGACACCGAGTTCAACGACCGCGCCGACGTGGTGTTCGCCCTCAAGGGCATCACCCCGGAGCTCTGCGTGGAGGAAGCCATGCGCGGGATGCTCCGCCGCAAGACCATCATCGTGCCCAGCCCCCTGATGCGCCTTGCCACCACGGCCCAGAAGCTCGTTCCCACGCCCCTGCTCATGCCCATCCTGGCCCACCAGCAGAAGAAAAAGCTGGGCTGATGGCCGCTTGACAGCGCACCGCCGCTCATGTATCTTAGAGGTATCCGAAAAAACGGGAGGAAGTCTAATATGGCATGGTTATACCATTTCAATCAGATCGTCACCCACGGCATGGAGGGGTTTCTGGAGACGGCGGTGCCGCTGATCTCCGGGCTGGCTGAGATCATCGGCCTGTTCATCATCGTCACCAGCCTTGTCAAGGCCACCTACCACTATGTACGGGTCACCTTTTTCCATGGCCAGCACGATTTCCTCCACGAGATGTCCAGCGGCCTGACCACGGCGCTGGAGTTCCTGATGTCGGCGGAGATCGCCAAGACCTTCCTGCTGCAGAATCTGGAATCAGTGGTGCCGCTGGCGGCCACCTTTGCCCTGCGGGCCATGATGAGCCTGATGCTCCACTGGGAGATGGAGGGCGGGCACCGCTCCGGCCGCAAAAAGGAAGAAACGCCCACCGGTGAGACCGAGAAAAAAGAATGACTCATAAAGTTTCCCTCTTTTTTCTCGGTTCTGGGTTGTGTAAAACGTAAAAATCGTGCCCCGGCTCTTGACAGTTTTGCACAAAGGGGCTATACTCGTGCCATCGAAAGCAAAGGCGCTGACGGAAGTGATTCCGCCAGCGCCTTTTGTGTTTTCGCTGGATATTGCTCGGGAGGAATAGAGGGCCTCCTGAACAAGGCTCCCGCGCACATTCGGTGCGGGGAGCACATTACAAACCGGGGAGGTATTATAATGTTCAGTTCCATAAACACCTGTTGGGTGCTGGTTGCGGCATTCCTGGTCTACTTTATGCAGGCCGGTTTTGCGCTGTGTGAGGCGGGCTTTACCCGCGCCAAAAACACCGGCAACATCCTGATGAAAAACATGATGGACTTCTGCATCGGCACACCGTGCTACTGGGTCATCGGCTTCGGCCTGATGTTCGGCGGCACAAGCGCGTTGATCGGCGGGTTCGATCCGTTCATTCAGGGCGATTACAGCCACCTGGGGCTTGATATCCCGCTGTGGGTGTACATCGTGTTCCAGACCGTGTTCTGTGCCACGGCAGCCACCATCGTGTCCGGCTCCATGGCCGAGCGCACCAACTTCAAGGCTTACTGTGTTTATTCCGCTGCCATTTCGCTGGTGGTCTACCCCATCTGCGGCCACTGGATGTGGGGCGGCGGCTGGCTGCAGAGCATGGGCTTCCATGATTTTGCCGGTTCCGCAGCCGTTCACAATGTGGGCGGTGTGATCGCCCTGCTGGGTGCCGCAATGCTCGGCCCCCGTATCGGCAAATACGATAAGGACGGCAACCCCCACGCCATTCCCGGCCACAACCTGACCGCCGGTGCGCTGGGCGTGTTCATCCTGTGGTTCTGCTGGTTCGGCTTCAACGGCGGCTCTTCCCTGAGCCTTGCCACCGATGAGACCATGACCCTGACGGGTCTTGTCTGCTTCAACACCAACCTGGCCGCTGCCGTTGCCACCTGCGTGACCATGATCTTCACCTGGCTGCGCTACGGCAAGCCCGATGTCTCCATGACCCTGAACGGCTCTCTGGCCGGTCTGGTCGCCATCACCGCAGGCTGCGACGCGGTCTCTCCCTTCGGTGCCTTCATCATCGGCTTCGTGGCCGGTATCCTCGTGGTCCTGAGCGTTGAATTCTTTGATAAGATCGCAAAGATCGATGACCCCGTGGGCGCTGTCTCCGTTCACTTTGCAAACGGCGTGTGGGGCACCATTGCTGTGGGCCTGTTCTCCAACGGCGGCGACGGCGTGGGCAAGGGCCTGTTCTACGGCGGCGGCTTTGCACAGCTGGGCACCCAGCTGCTGGGCCTTATCACCGTTGATGTGTATGTTGTGGTCGTGATGTTCATCATCTTCAAGATCATCGACAAAACCATCGGCCTGCGTGTCCCCGCTGAGGTGGAGATCGACGGCCTGGATATCCACGAGCACGGCCTGGCTTCCGCTTATGCCGGTTTCTCCATCTCCGATGCCAACGCCGCTGCCATGGTGCCCAACGAGAACACCGATCTGGGCGAGGATGATGTCTCCAAGGCAAGCGCCGTGCAGATGAACGCTGCCGTGCCTGTGGTCAAGGAGCCTGCCGTCATCCACGATGGCATCTACGACACCGGTATGCACAAGGTGTCCATCATTGCAAAGCTCTCCAAGTTCGATCAGCTCAAGACCGCGCTGAACGATCTGGGTGTGACCGGCATGACCGTGACCCAGGTGATGGGCTGCGGCATCCAGAAGGGCACCACCGAGAAATACCGCGGCGTGCCTGTGGACAGCACCCTGCTGCCCAAGATCAAGGTCGAGGTCATCGTTTCCAAGATCAGCGTGGACGCTGTGGTGGATGCCGCCAAGAAGGCCCTGTACACCGGCCACATCGGCGATGGCAAGATCTTTGTCTACAACGTGACCCGCGTGGTCAAGATCCGCACCGGCGAAGAGGACTTTGCCGCCCTGCAGGATGTGGAGTAACGCTCCGCACAATTTCAACCGCTGTCCCGCTTTGAAAGCGTGACGATATTTGTTCTCCTTGTTCTCCTTTTCCTTTTTCTGAAATCCATTTGGCAGAACCCCTGCTTCCTCCGCACAAGGAAGCAGGGGTTTGTCGTTGTCACCACGATGTGAGCCCCCCTGCAATGGTTCCGGGTTGACATCCCCGTGCGGGCGTGTTATTTTGGAGTGTAAAATTTTCAGTTTTTTTGTATCAGGAGTTTCTATGAGCAACTTGAATGATTTTAACCGCGAGGCCAAAGCCGCCCTGTGGGTGGTCCTGCAATGGCTGCTGCTGGCCGTGCCCACGGGTCTGGTCTGCGGCGCAGTCGGCACAGCGTTCCACCTGAGCGTGGAGTACGTCACCGAGCTGCGGGCCGCGCAGAGCTGGCTGCTGCTCTGCCTGCCGCTGGCGGGCCTTGCCATCGTGGCACTCTACAAGGTCACAAAGTGCGAAGGCGTGGGCACCAACAATGTCATCCGCGCCGTGCAGAGCGGCGAGCCGGTCAGCCTGCTGCTGGTGCCCGCCATCTTTCTGGGCACGGTGCTCACCCACCTGTGCGGCGGTTCTGCCGGCCGCGAGGGTGCCGCTTTGCAGATGGGCGGCAGCATCGGCTGGAACGTGGGCAAACTGCTCCATCTGAGCGATTACGTCCGCCGCACCGCCACCATCAGCGGCATGGCAGCGTTCTTCTCCGCCCTGTTCGGCACCCCGCTGACCGCTGCCCTCTTCGCCATGATGGTGGAGGACGTGGGGCTGACGTTCACTTCGGCCTTTATGCCCGCGTTCACTTCGGCCCTCATTGCTTACGGCGTATCCCTGTTCTTCGGGATCGCCCCGACCAATTTTGTGCTCAATTCCATCCCGCACCTGACGCTGGAAACCGCGCTTCAGACCGCCCTGCTGGGCATTGCCTGCGCCGCCGTGACCCGGCTGTTCTGCTGGACGCTTCACACCCTAGAACACGGGATCCCCAAACGGATCCCGAATCCCTGGCTCCGGGCTTTTGCGGGCGGTGCAGCCGTGGTAGCGTTCTCGTATCTGTTCGGTGTCGGGCGGTACAACGGGGCCGGAATGGCCGTCATTGCCGATGCCGTGGAGCAGGGAGCCGCGCTGCCCTGGGATTTTCTGTGCAAGATCTTCCTGACCGCCCTGACCCTGGCAGTAGGCTTCAAGGGCGGCGAGGTGGTCCCAAGTTTCTACATCGGGGCGACCTTTGGCTGCATCGCCGGGCCATGGCTGGGCCTGCCCGCCGGGTTTGCCGGTGCCATCGGTCTGGTCTGCGTGTTCTGCGGAGCCACAAACGCCCTGATCCCCTCCATCCTGCTGGGATTCGAGCTGTTTGGCGGGCAGGGGCTGGAGCTTATTGCGCTGGGCTGCGGCGTGTGCTACATGCTCTCGGGCCACCACGGCCTCTACAGCAGCCAGACCTTTGTCACCAACAAGCTGCGGCCAGAGTACGCCTCCCACAAGTGGCGGGGCAAGCTGAAGAAAAAAGAAGAATGATTTTTCGCAGATTTTCGCCGCGGAGAGCTTGATTTTTTGCCGCCATCGTGCTACAATCAGCGTAGTTTCATCCTGACCAAAGCGATGATGCGGACATACCGAAGCTCGTTCCCCATGACGCAGAGAGGGCTGCCCCGGATACCGGGTGCTGCAAGCAGCCTGCCGTGCATCGGGCTTCTACCACCGCAGAGCGCAGAGGAGAACCTCTGCCGGGTGCGCCCGTTACAGCACAGCGAGTGGCGTGTTCTCAAGGGCACGCAATTCGGGTGGAACCGTGGAACGCGTGAAATTTTCAGGCGCTTCATCCCGTAAATTTGAGCGGGATGGAGCGCTTTTTTGTTTTAACTTTCATCAAAAGGAGAACCACTATGAAGATCATCTACAAAGACGGCCATGTGGACGAGTGCCCGCAGGACCAGGAACTGCATGTTATCCGCCACACCGCTGCTCACATCATGGCGCAGGCCATCAAGCGCCTGTACCCCGAGGCTGACTTTGCCTTTGGCCCTGCCACCGAGAACGGCTTCTACTACGATGTCGATCTGGGCGACACCAAGCTCACCGATGACGATCTGGCCAACATCGAAAAAGAGATGCGCAAGATCTGCAAGGAAAATCTGGCCATCAAGCCCTTCATCCTGCCCCGTGACGAGGCTGTGAAGCTGATGGAGGAGCGCCAGGAGCACTACAAGATCGAGCACATGGCTGACCTGGCCGACGAGACCGAGTTCAGCTTCTTCCAGCAGGGCGAGTACGTTGACATGTGCATCGGACCCCACCTGACCTACACCAAGGCGCTGAAGGCCTTCAAGATCACCCAGCAGTCCGGCGCATACTGGAAGAACGACAAGGAAAACAAGATGCTGACCCGTATCAACGGTGTGGCATTCCACAACCAGGAAGAACTGGAAGCCTGGGAGAAGGAGCAGCAGGAGGCCCGTGAGCGCGATCACCGCAAGATCGGCAAGGAGATGGGCCTATTTATGACCGACGACCTGGTGGGCCGCGGCCTGCCCATGTTCCTGCCCGCAGGCTACACCGTCTGGCAGGAGCTGGAGAACTATATCAAGGAGAAGGAGCGTGCACGCGGCTACCTGCACGTGATGACCCCCTGCATCGGCACCGTGAACCTGTACAAGACCTCCGGCCACTGGGATCACTACCGCGAGAACATGTTCCCCGCCATGGAGATGGAGGGTGAAAGCTATGTCCTGCGCCCGATGAACTGCCCCCACCACATGATGATCTACGCAAATCGTCCCCACTCTTACCGTGACCTGCCCATGCGCATCGGTGAGATCGCACACGATTTCCGCTACGAGTCCTCCGGCACCCTGAAGGGCATTGAGCGCGGCCGCCACTTCTGCCAGAACGATGCCCACCTGTTCTGCACTCCGGAGCAGATCAAGAGCGAGGTCGCCGATGTCTGCAACCTGATCTTCGAGACCTACAAGGACTTCAAGATCACCGATTACCGCTGCGTTCTGTCCCTGCGTGACCCCGCCGACAAGAAGAAGTACCACGACGACGATGCCATGTGGAACCACGCCGAAAACGCTCTGCGCGAGGTGCTGACCGAGCTGGGCATCCACTTCACCGAGGAGATCGGCGAGGCCGCCTTCTACGGCCCCAAGCTGGATGTGAACGTCAAGCCCGCCGTGGGTGCTGAGTATACTCTGTCCACCTGCCAGCTGGACTTCTGCCTGCCCGCAAAGTTCCACCTGACCTATGTGGACAAGGACGGCTCCGAAAAGACCCCCGTTGTCCTGCACCGTGCGATCCTGGGCTCCCTGGACCGCTTCATGGCCTACCTGATCGAGGAGACCAAGGGCAAGTTCCCCACCTGGCTGGCACCTGTTCAGGTCAAGGTCCTGCCCGTTTCCGAGAAGACCCTCGAGTACGCGGAGAGCATCACCGAGAAGCTGGTGGAGGCCGGTGTCCGCGTGGCTCTGGACGACGACAACCAGAAGATCGGCTACAAGATCCGTGCCGCACAGCAGGTGGACCGTGTGCCCTACATGCTGGTTCTGGGTGCAAAGGAAGCCGAGGCCGGCAACCTCTCTGTCCGTGACCGCAAGGGCGAGACCACCACGATGGAAGTGGATGAATTCATCGCAAAGGTCACCGAGGAGATCAAGACCCGCGCATATAACAACTGATTTCGCCTGAAATAAACAGCAAGCGCCGCGTTCCCAAACCGGGAGCGCGGCGCTTATTTTATAATATCCTGTTTCAAACCCCGCTGCTGCCACGGGAGCTGATGCTCATAGGCGGCACTCCACTGAATACCGCCTGACCATTTACGGTGTTCTGGGTCATGCCGATAATATCCAGCAGCTGACTTTCACTGTACGTCATCGGATAGTGGAGAATCGTTTCATTCTGGCAGATGTATTTTCCTGCCGCCGTTTCAACTGCGCCTGCACGTTCCAGCTTTGCCAGAATTTTTCCCAACTGTTTACGATCCAGCCGGGTTCCCTTTTCTGTCAACGCCGCAGAGAGCTGCTGCGCTGTCAGTGGCTTTTCCCGCACCAGCAGCGCCAGTGCCAGTTCTGCCGCATTCAGATGGTGCAGCCTCCATCCGTTCCGAAGCCAGATTCCCTTTTGTTTCATATCACAGCCCTCCTTTTTATGGTTCTTCCTTGAGTATACCAACTTCCGCAGGAGATGCAATAGATGATTTGTTAATCTTTGTCCGCTCTACTCAGACACGGAGGGCAACAATCACCATTTGCAGCTGGAAATCTGTCAGCCAGCGGTTGCCGCCACGCAAAAACCGCCTGCACCCAGCATAATCGCATGGGCACAGGCGGTTTTATTTCTACCATTTGTTACTTCAGCAGGTTATTATCCGCGAAGTAGTCAATGCGCATGGCCTTGCGGACATTGGCCAGGGTGGCGGCAGCGGTCTTTTCAGCCACGGCGCTGCCTTCCTTCAGGATCTCCACGACCTCGGGCAGGCGCTGCTCCCACTCCTTGCGGCGGTTGCGGATGGGCTCCAGCTCGGCCTGCATGACGGCGTTCAGGAACTTCTTGATCTTCACGTCGCCCAGACCGCCGCGCTGATAGTGGGCCTTGAGCTCATCGAGGTTCTGGTACTCCGGCAGGAACTCGGCGAAGTGCTCGGGGCGGCTGAAAGCGTCCAGATAGATGAACACGGGGTTGCCCTCCACCTTGCCGGGGTCCTGCACCCGCAGGTGGTTGGGGTCGGTGTACATGGACATGATCTTCTTCTTGATGTCCTCGGGCTCATCCGACAGGTAGATGCAGTTGCCCAGGCTCTTGCTCATCTTGGCCTTGCCATCGATGCCGGGCAGGCGCAGGCAGGCGGCATTCTGGGGCAGCATGATCTCAGGCATGGTCAGGGTCTCGCCGTAGACGGCGTTGAACTTGTGCACGATCTCACGGCACTGCTCCAGCATGGGCATCTGATCCTCACCGGCCGGCACAGTGGTGGCACCGAATGCCGTGATATCCGCTGCCTGGCTGATGGGGTAGGTGAAGAAGCCCACCGGGATGCTGGTCTCGAAGTTCCGCATCTGGATCTCGCTCTTCACGGTGGGGTTGCGCTGCAGGCGGCTCACCGTGACCAGATTCATATAATAGAAGCTCAGCTCGGTCAGCTGAGGCACCATGGACTGGATGAAGATGTGGACCTTGTTGGGGTCCAGACCGCAGGCCAGATAGTCCAGTGCCACCTGCAGGATGTTCTGGCGAACCTTCTCCGGGTTATCGGCGTTGTCCGTCAGGGCCTGCGCGTCAGCGATCATAATATAGATCTCGTCGAACTTGCCGGTGTTCTGCAGGCGCACGCGCTCCTTCAAAGAGCCAACGTAGTGGCCAACATGCAGGCGGCCCGTGGGACGGTCGCCGGTCAGAATGATCTGTTTCATGGTAATGATTCTCCTTATCGTACACGAACCTCTCCGTCAATGCTCCGCATTGCCACCTCTCCTGCTAGGAGAGGCAAGCCAGCTTTTCTTGGCTCCCCTACCAGGGGAGCTGGCCGCCGCCAGGCGGACTGAGAGGTTTAATCGTTATTTATAAGTATATCCCCCGCCGCATTCGCTGTCAACAAAAAGAAAAAAGCGATGGAACATTTCCATCGCTTTGCTGGCGCCTCTTGCCTGACTCGAACAGGCGACACCCTGATTAACAGTCAGGTGCTCTAACCGACTGAGCTAAAGAGGCATCTATATAAAACGGCATACAGCCGTTTTACTACTGTAAAATGGTGACCCGTACCGGAATCGAACCGATGTTAAAGGCGTGAGAGGCCTCTGTCTTAACCGCTTGACCAACGGGCCATACGTCCATTTTCGCATCGGGGTTTCGCTCCCGACTCGATTATTTTAGCATAGCAGTCGTACTTTGTCAACAGGAAATTTCAAGTTTTTCAGAAATTTGTGCTGCGGGCCTCCCGCCCCGGTTTTTCCGCTCTGGGATACCCAGTTGCATCCAGAATCGACAAAATATTATCAAAGTTGTGTTTTGGGTCTCTTTTCTTTATTTTGTTCGCCGCGGTTCCCCTTTCTTCTTATGAAATCACTTCAAACAGCTAAGATTCTGAATAAAATTTGTTACATTTATAAGAACCTTTTGTTCCCTCTGGTTGATTTTGGAATGTTTTTATGTATAATGATAAACAGGAGAATACGCATCTGTATTTCTTCATCGCCCGCGCTGCCCATTGGCTAAGGGCCTGTGCGTCGCGCGATCAGAATTGATCTGAACGAAAGAAGAGGTATAAGTATCATGGCAAAGGTAGATCTGAGCAAGTACGGCATTACCGGCACGACCGAGGTCGTGTATAACCCCTCTTACGAGCAGCTGTTCGAGGAAGAGACCAAGCCCGGCCTGGAAGGCTACGAAGTGGGTAAGGTCAGCGAGCTGGGCGCTGTGAACGTTATGACCGGCATCTACACCGGCCGTTCCCCCAAGGACAAGTTCATCGTGATGGACGAGAACTCCAAGAACACCGTTTGGTGGACCAGCGACGAGTACAAGAACGACAACCACCCCGCTTCTGAGGAAGCCTGGGCTGCCGTGAAGGAGATCGCAAAGAAGGAGCTGTCCAACAAGCGCCTGTTCGTTGTGGATGCTTTCTGCGGCGCAAACAAGGACACCCGCATGGCTGTCCGTTTCATCATGGAAGTGGCCTGGCAGGCACACTTCGTCACCAACATGTTCATCAAGCCCACCGCTGAGGAGCTGGAGAACTTTGAGCCTGATTTCGTTGTTTACAACGCTTCCAAGGCCAAGGTCGAGAACTACAAGGAGCTGGGCCTGAACTCCGAGACTGCTGTTATGTTCAACATCACCAGCAAGGAGCAGGTCATTGTCAACACCTGGTACGGCGGCGAGATGAAGAAGGGTATGTTCTCCATGATGAACTACTTCCTGCCGCTGAAGGGCATTGCTTCCATGCACTGCTCCGCCAACACCGATATGGAGGGCAAGAACACTGCCATCTTCTTCGGTCTGTCCGGCACCGGCAAGACCACCCTGTCCACCGATCCCAAGCGTCTGCTGATCGGCGATGATGAGCACGGCTGGGACGACAACGGCGTGTTCAACTTCGAGGGCGGCTGCTACGCAAAGGTCATCAACCTGGACAAGGACTCCGAGCCTGATATCTACAACGCCATCAAGCGCAACGCTCTGCTGGAGAACGTCACTCTGGATGCCGAGGGCCACATCGACTTCGCTGACAAGTCTGTCACCGAGAACACCCGTGTGTCCTACCCCATCAACCACATCCAGAACATCGTCCGCCCCATCTCTTCTGCACCTGCTGCAAAGAATGTCATCTTCCTGTCTGCTGACGCATTCGGCGTTCTGCCTCCCGTCTCTATCCTGAGCCCCGAGCAGACCCAGTACTACTTCCTGTCCGGCTTCACCGCCAAGCTGGCTGGCACCGAGCGCGGCATCACCGAGCCCACCCCCACCTTCTCCGCTTGCTTCGGCCAGGCTTTCCTGGAGCTGCACCCCACCAAGTACGCTGAGGAGCTGGTCAAGAAGATGCAGATGAGCGGCGCTAAGGCTTACCTGGTCAACACCGGCTGGAACGGCACCGGCAAGCGCATCTCCATCAAGGACACCCGTGGTATCATCGACGCTATCCTGAACGGCGATATCAACAACGTGCCCACCAAGAAGATCCCCTACTTCGACTTCGAGGTTCCCACCGTCCTGAACGGTGTTGACACCGGCATCCTGGATCCCCGTGATACCTACGCCGACGCTTCCCAGTGGGAGGAGAAGGCCAAGGATCTGGCTGGCCGCTTCATCAAGAACTTCAAGAAGTACGAGGGTAACGAGCACGGCAAGGCTCTGGTCTCTGCCGGCCCCCAGCTGTAAGCTCTGATCCCAGCATTTTTCTTCTGAACTCCATATAAAATATCCCCCGCTGCCTGTCCATTGACCGAACAGGCGGTGGGGGATTTGTGTTTTGGAGCAGGTAAACAAAGCGTCGATTGCCTTTTGGTGCGTGGTATGCTATCCTTTTTCCAAAGGATGTGAGCACAATGGATGCGAAAACGTTCGGGGCATTTCTCGCCCGGATGCGCAAGTCACAGGGATTAACACAGGCAGAGCTGGCCCAGCAGCTGCATGTAACGGATAAGGCTGTCAGCCGATGGGAACGCGGGGTCGGCCTGCCGGACATCAACACGCTGGAACCACTGGCCGACGCGCTGGGGCTGACCCTTGCCGACCTGATGCACTGCCGTGACCCGCAGGAAGCAGATATTGCACCGGAAGTCCCGCTGGAAGATTTCTTTACTCTGCTGCGCCGTCAACAATCCATTGACTGGCGCTCGGTACGGGCAGTTTTGTTTTGGCTCAGTGCCGCACTGGCCATCTGGGGCATCCTCGCCTGCCCGGGCCGGATGGCCGTCCACTGGCGTACCCTGAGCAATGGGAACCTGCAGGCAGACGGCTGGCTTCCCTCCTGGGTGTTTTTCCCATTGTTCGTCGGGATAGAATTTCTCTCGCTGGAGCTCTGGAACAACTTTGAGCAGACCGGCTACTACCGACACTGGGGTGAGATAGGTGCCTCCGTCACCCGCTCCATGAACTTCTGCTCCCCTGCTGTCCGGCTCTGGAAGTTTGTGCTCGACCTGCTGTTCTTCTTCGGGTTCGGCTTCGTGATCCCCTGCGCTGAGATGATGGCGATTCTGATCAACTGAAAAAAGGAAAGCCCTCCCATCGCTCAAGCGAAAGGAGGGCTTTCTATCATCTTATCAGAAGTTTCCCGTTCTTCTATTCCTCTGATTTTAAGACCATTTACTTTTCGTTCTTTGCCCGGCGTTCTTTCAGATCGCTTTCCATCTGCGCCAGGGTCTTTTTGTCCAGATTGAACACCACGCCGTACGCAATGATCATCACGATATAGCTTCCCAGATACATGACCGGCACCAGATAGCGCATCCGGGTTGCCACTTCGATCGTCTGTGCAGCCTTCAGAGATGCATCATAGCCCAGTTTGGTTGCCAGAACAAGGCCCAGAGAAGGTCCGATGCCCTGTGCAAGCTTACGGAAGAAGGAGTGCAGTGCATAGGTAGTGCCTTCTTCTCGCACACCAAATTTCCACTCGTTATAATCGATCGCATCTGCCATCAGAGACCAGCTCAGGCAGCTTCCGATACCGCCGCCCAGCATTGCAATGACCTGACACAGGACATAAAGGCTGAGGCCCCGGCCGTCCGGTGTGATGGGCAGAACCAGCATCAGGACGTACGCCAGCGCACAGACGACTGAACCAAAGGTCACAGCTTCTTTCTTGCCAAAGCGCTTGACGATACGGCTCACAAAAGGACTGAAGATGAAAACGCCAAAGTAGGAGATCATACCCACAAGGCCGGAGATCTTTGCATTCTTGAAATAAGCCTGGAACAGGATCTGACCTGCAGTAGAGGCACCATACATACCAATAAACGTTGCGATAGGTGCCAGCGTTGCGCCCACAGCCGGGCGATTATGGATAAAGTTGTTGAACGCCTTCACGATGTTGAACTTCGGTGCATCCTCTTTCAGAGTGATCGTGGTGTCCACACGCACCTTTGTGTTCGTGACCATAAAGCGGAAGCAGATCAGACCGATCACACCCATGATCAGAGCAATGACAAACATCTGCTCACCACGCAGGTTGTTCTGGTTATCATAAATGATCACCGGAATCAGCATACCGGTCAGAAGCGCACCGCCCATAGAACCAATGGAGCGGAAAGTCGACAGCTGTGCACGCTGGATCGGGTCATCCGAGATCAGAGACAGCATCGAGCCATACGGCACATTTGCAACGGTGTAGAAAGCATCCCAGATCATATAGCCTGCCACAAACAGAATATTCTTGACCATACCGGGAGCCTGCGGGAACGGCAGATAGCAGAGTGCACCGGCCACGGTCAGGCCGATTGCACCGAACCAGATATAGGCAAGGAACTTGTTCCGGCGGTATTTATGCGTATCCGCATCTACCATTGCTCCGATAATAGGATCGTTGATTGCGTCCCAGATCTGCACGATCAGCAGAAGGGATGCCATCAGGTAGTTGTCGATCCCCATAAACTGCGTCCAATAAATCGTCAGGTAACCTTTGAGCGCAAAACTCATATTGCAGCCAAAGTCACCCGCTGCGTATGCAAGTTTATCACGCAATCCAAACTTTGCAGACACATCCACTGTTGATTTTCCCATGAAAATACTCCTTCCTCAAATTTCCGGACAATTTTGGCACACGGCCCGCAAGCCGTATGCTCATTTATAAATCCATGATACGGCATCTCCTTCCAAAATGTTAGAATTTTTTTACGATTCCGCCTGAAGAATTTACGATTTGAAAGTATTTCTTGTTGTATTCTTTAATTCGTGCAGCGTTTTCGTGATTCTGCACAAGCAATCTTTTCTTTTTTTGTATACAAAAATTTTTTCTTAGCCGAATCTTTTCTTTGTTGAGAACGGCGTTGTGCGCCGAGCATAAAGCAAGGGCCATTGCACGAGAATCTGTGCAATGGCCCTTGCCTTATATTGTTTCTTATTTCGCCGCCTCAAACTCGGCTTCGATCTCCTTCGAGGGGGCCGGAGTAACAAGGCTGACCACCACGCAGACAAGCAGGGAGATCAGGAAGGCAGGCAGCAGCTCATAGATGCCGAACACGCCGCCCAGAGGGCTGACGAGGTACTTCCAGACAAAGACCATCAGGCCGCCGACGAGCATCCCGGCCAGCGCACCCTGCCAGTTGCAGCGCTTCCAGAACAGGGCGCAGAGCATCACGGCACCATACGCGCCGCCGAAACCGGCCCATGCAAAGCTGACGATGCCGAACACGCTGGAATTGGGGTCACGGGCCAGCACCACGCCCACCACGCTGACGCAGATGATGGTCAGGCGGGCAGCAAACAGGCTCTGGCGTTCGGTCAGCTTCATGTGGCCGAACTCCTGCAGGATGTTCTGGGAGACGCTGGACGCGGCAGCAAGCATCTGGCTGTCTGCGGTGGACATGGTGGCGGCAAGGATACCCGCCAGGATCAGGCCCGCCAGAACGGCTGCCAGAATGCCGTGCTGTGCAATGAGGTTTGCAATACGGACGATGACCGTCTCGCTGGAGGAGCCGCTCAGGTATTCCAGCGCGCCCGCCTTGGTCATGCCAAGGCCCACCATGCCGATGATGATGGAGGCGGTCATGGCAATGACGACCCACACGCTGGCAATGCGGCGGCTGAGTACCAGCTTCTTTTCATCCTCAATGGCCATGAAGCGGAGCAGGATGTGGGGCATTCCGAAGTAGCCCAGGCCCCACGCCATGGTGGAGACGATGTCCAGCAGGCTGTACGAGGTGGCCGTACCCTCGGCGGCGTTGTGGCTGGCCATCATGGTCAGGTAACCGGGCAGGCTCTGGGCGTTGGCTACAACGGCATCCCAGCCGCCTGCCGCGCCAATGCCGTATACCAGCACAGCCACAAGGGCCAGGCTCATCACGATGGACTGGATGAGGTCGGTGGTGGTAACAGCGCGGAAGCCGCCCGTGATGGTATAGCCCACGATGACGCAGGCCGAGACCACCATGGCCGCCATGTAATCCACACCGAACAGGCTGTGGAACAGCTTGCCGCAGGCGGCAAAGCCCGAAGCCGTGTAGGGCACAAAGAACACGATGATGATCACCGCGCCCAGTGCGTTGAGCAGATTGCGCTGGTCGTGGAAGCGCAGGGACAGGAACTGGGGCACAGTGATGGCTTCCAGATTGGCCGAATACCGCCGCAGCCGCCGGGCCACGATGAGCCAGTTCAGCCAGGTGCCCAGCGCCAGGCCGATGGCAGTCCAGCCGGGCGAGGCGATGCCGGTGAGGTAGGCAAGGCCCGGCATTCCCATCAGCAGCCAGCTGGACATATCGCTGGCTTCGGCGCTCATGGCCGTGACCAGCGGGCCCATTTTGCGGCCGCCGAGGTAGAAATCGGTGCTGTCGTTGTTGGACTTGCTGTATGCAAACCCAACCAACAGCATTGCCACCAGATAGATGATGATGGTGGCGATGATGCAGATGTTGGTCATATACTTTTCCCCCTTGTCTTTCCAAATGAAAGTACGCTTCGATTTTACCACAGTAAAGCATCAAAGTGCAAGCCTTTTGGCAAAACTTTGTCCTGATTCGCCAAAAGTCCACGAGTGACGGACAAAAAGTTTTCAAATTGACCGGAAACATCCGGCCCCGGGATTTTTCTTGCAAAATCCCGGAAATCTGTTATACTACCAATCCAGGGGGTTAGTGTATATGAAAGAATCCAAAACCATACAAGCTGTACCGGGCTCCGGTGTGGTGTGGCAGGCCTTCCGGGCCGCCGCGCCCCAGACCGTGCCGGTGTTTGCAGGATATCTCGTGCTGGGCATGGGCTACGGCATCTATGTGCAGAGCCTTGGCCTGCCCGTCTGGATGCCTATGCTCATGGGCACCGTGGTCTACGGCGGCTCGCTGGAATTTGTGCTGGCAAGCCTGCTGCTGGGGGCCTTTTCCCCACTGTCGGCTTTTCTGATGGCGCTGATGATCCAGGCACGGCACCTGTTCTACGGTCTGGCCATGCTGGAGCGGTACAAGGGCTACGGCCTGCGCAGCTTTTACATGATCTTTGCCATGAGCGACGAGACCTTTTCCATCACCTGCTCTGCAGAGCCGCCGCAGGGGATCGACCGGGGCTGGTTCATGTTCTTCATCACCCTGCTGGACCAGTTTTACTGGGTCGCCAGCGCCGGGCTGGGGGCCGTGGTGGGGTCGGTGCTCCCCTTCAGCACCAAAGGCGTGGATTTCGTGATGACCGCCATGTTCGTGGTCATCTTCCTCAACCAGTGGGAAAAGGAGAAGCAGCATTACAGCGGCATCATCGGGCTGGCCGTGCCGCTGGTCTGCCTGGTCCTTTTTGGTTCCGGCAGCTTCCTGCTGCCCTCCATGGCCTGCATTCTGGTGCTGCTGCTGGTTTTGCGCAAGCCCATTGAGCAGGCCGACGGCATCGTCCCCGGCCAAACGGAGAAGCAGAAGGAGGCAGCGCAATGACCACGTTCCAGATGGGTCTGACCATTGCAGTGTGCACGGCGGCGACCATGCTCACCCGCTTTCTGCCCTTTTTGATCTTTTCCTCCAAGGACCAGCAGCCGCCCGAGGTGGTACAGTATCTGGGCCGGGTGCTGCCCGCCGCCATCTTCGGAATGCTGATCCTCTACTGCCTGAAGAGCGTCACACCCTTTGCTGGCAGTCACGGCATCCCCGAGGCCATTGCCATTGCTGTGACCATCGCCCTGCACCGGTGGAAGCATCAGACACTGGTCTCCATCACCGGCGGTACGGTGTGTTATGTGCTGCTGGTGCAGCTGGTGTTCGCATAACAGAAACGGGAGGTGCCGGTGGGGCATCTCCCGTTTGTTTCAATGATAGAATGTATCAAAATTGATCTGCCGGTAGAACCGCTGCTGGAGCTGGTCAAAGTTCTCGCAGTTCTGGGCCAGCAGCCACATGACCTTGGTGACAACGGCCTCAATGGTCATATCGTGGGCCTCCAGGAAGCGGAAGCGGTTCTTGACCCGCTTGCCCACCTCGTAAATGCCCACATCGCTGCCCTCATAAGTGACCTGCGTGGTCAGGATCAGGATCTTGTGGGTCTTGTCGTAATCGCCCAGCTCCTCGGCAAAGGCATCCATGAGCCGCTGGGGAATGCCGCCCACGCCAAAGCTTTCCACAATGACGCAGTCATATTGTTGAAAGATGGCCGGGATAAGCTCCGGTCCAAGGCCGGGGGTCAGCTTGAGCAGGAACACTTTTGGGTTCAGCGCCCGGCCAAACTCCACCGGGCCGGTGGGCCAGGGCGAAGCCACATACCGCACCAGCCGGTCGCCCTGCACCAGCGCCAGCGCCGGGAAGTTGACCGACGCAAAGGCATCGTAGCTGATGGTCTTGTTCTTCTTGGCGCGGGTGCCCGCAATGACGTGCCCGCCAAACACCACCATCACACCCCGGCTGCCCGGATCAAGGGCACAGATCACGCTGTCCCGCAGGTTCTTCTTGGCATCGGTGATCTCGTTGGAAATGGGCTGCTGGGCACCCGTGAGGATGATGGGCTTGTCCGCGTTCTGGACAAGGTAGGACAGCGCCGCCGCCGAGTAGGCCAGCGTATCGGTGCCGTGGCAGATGATGAAGCCATCGTAAAGCGCATAGTTTTCCTGCACGGCCTTGGCCATCATCAGCCAGTGCTCCGGGCCAAGGTCGGTGCTGTCGATGCTGCACAGGTTGAGCGTTTCCGGGCAGCAGAGCTGCTGCAATTCCGGCAGATGGGCCAGCAGCTCCTCGCTGGTCAGAACAGGTTTGAGCCCCTGTGCGGTGCGCACGCTGGCAATGGTGCCGCCGGTGGTGATAAAAAGCAGGCGCTGCTTGGACATAGGTTTTTCCCCTCCATGGTGTCGATTCTTGCGATATTTTCAGTATAGCACAGTTCGTCGGAGATGAAAAGTGCGGGGAGTTGAGGTATAATAGTTATCATAAGATCAAGCTATCCTCTGTACAACCTACCATAAGGAGAAACTGCCATGCCAAACATTGTGATCATCGGTTCCGGCCCCGCAGGTGTCTCGGCGGCATTGTATGCCGCGCGCGCCGGGGTGCAGACCACCGTTCTGACCAAGGGCCCCGGCGCACTGGACCGGGCCGAGCTCATCCAGAACTACTACGGCTTTGCCGAACCCATCACCGGTGCCGAGCTGGAACGCCGGGGCATCGAGGGTGCCAAGGCCGTGGGGGTGGAGTTCGTCACCACCGAAGCCGTGGGCCTGATCTACACCGACAAGCTGACCGTGGAGACGCTGGCCGGGGATTTCCCTGCCGATGCCGTCATTCTGGCCACAGGGGCTTCCCGGGCAGCGCCCCGCATTCCGGGCCTTGCCGGGCTGGAGGGCCACGGCGTGAGCTACTGCGCCACCTGCGATGCCTTTTTCTACCGCGGCAGGGATGTGGCCGTGCTGGGCAGTGGAGAGTACGCCCTGCATGAGGTACAGGCCCTGCTGCCCGTGGCCCACAGCGTCACCCTGCTCACGGGCGGGGCCCCGCTGACGGCACAGTTCCCGCCAGAGGTGGCCGTGCGGACGGAAGCCGTGGAAGCCATCCTCGGTGAAGAGCGGGTCACCGGCGTGCAGCTGAAAGATGGCGGGACACTGGAAGTCTCCGGCGTGTTCGTGGCGCTGGGCGTGGCGGGCAGCACTGCCCTGGCCCGCAAGCTGGGGGCCGAGGTGAACGGCAGCCGGATCGTGGTGGATGACCACATGCAGACCTCCCTGCCCGGCCTGTACGCCGCCGGAGACTGCACCGGCGGGCTGCTGCAGGTCGCCAAGGCCGTGTACGAGGGTGCCGTGGCAGGCACCGAAGCCGCCAAAGCCCTGCGGAAATGACCCAGACAGAAAAAGGACGCTGTGCCCTGCGGCACAGCGTCCTTTTATTGCTTTGCTCAGCTCTTGCAGCCGGATTCCTCTTCGATGCCGGTGAAATCGCTGGCTTCCGCGATCTTGGTGGTATCGAACTTGCCGTTCTCATCCTTGGGGGCAACGGCAGGGCCTGCCTCTACAGGATTCACGGTCGTTTCCTCTGCCGCAGGCTTTTCCTCGGCAGGCTCCTCTGCCCGGGCAGCTTCCACCACCGGGGCTGCAGGAGCAGTCTCGGGCTCGGCAGGAGCCTTTTCAAAGGCAGGGGGCCATGCGTCACCGGGAGCGGTTTTCTTGGCCTCGCCCTCGGCGTAGGCCTCGGCAGTCTTTTCGGCCTCGGCGGGGTCCTTTTCAGCTTCCTCGGGGAACTCCACGTTTTCGACGTGGAGCGGGTCCTTGTCGTTCAGAACTTTGTCCAGCACGACGATGGCGGCACCGGTAACAGCCACAGCGGCAGCGGCACCCAGAACACGGAACAGAGTTTTCATGGTGAAGTCCTCCCTATATAAAATAGGATTAAGAGAATGTTACGACATCATTCTGCGGCTTTTCGGCGGGCTCCACCGAGATGGCGGTCAGCACCGGGCCCTTGCCGCGGTAGATGTTGTGGAACTTGTAATTGACTTTGGCGGTCACAGTGACCCAGGCGCGCTGCTCCAGTGCCTTGTAGCCATCATAGCTGCAGGGGAAGCCCACGAACTGGATATCCTGCACACAGCAGGTCATTGCAAAACGGCCGGGTACAAAGCTGTTTTTGCCCGCGCGGTTGGTCTGGCAGACCTGCGCCAGGAACCGGACGGTCTTGCCCACGTACTTCTGGGGCTCGTCCTGGCAGTCCATATACCAGATACCGAAATCGTCCTCACCGATCTCAACGATCGGGGCGTTCAGATCGAAGGGCAGCGGGTCAGGGATGTCATCGTATGCCACGCTGCCGTCGGCGAACTCATAGGCGATATCGCACTTGCGGGAGGCCTGACGCACCAGCTTGTGCAGCTCCTGACGGGCGGCATCATTATTCACGGCCTCGGCGCGGTTGAACACGATCAGTTCACTGCGGGCGATCTTGTCCAGCAGCAGAGAGCGCATGGAGTTGTCGCGGGCGTAGGTCAGAGCCGTGGTGCCGTCGGCCGTGGCAATGCACTGGTAGACGATCCAGTTTTCGGGCAGGTTGTTGGCCAGATCCTGCAGCAGCCACATGCCGTTGTACTCAATGACCACACGGCCTGCACCGGATTCTTTTTCGAGCCTGGCCAGATTCTGGGGGTTCAGCTCCGCCTTATCCTCAAGGACCTTCAGGGTCACGCCGGGGAAGGCGAACTTCTTCTCGTTATATTCTTCCTCGCCCTCTTCGCAGACCAGCAGCAGGGTCTTGTCGCCGGAGTCGAAATTGGGGTCTTCAAAGGTCTCCTGAATGAACTTGGTCTTGCCGCTTTCGAGGAAGCCCACAAACAGGTAAACCGGGATCTCGTTTGCCATAATCGGTTTTTCTCCTTACACAACTTGCAGCTCAGCAGCCAAACAGTGCGGCAATGGCCTTTTCGTCCAGCTTGGAGCCGATGACGACCAGCTTGCCGCCCACGTCGGCACCGCGCTGACGCACTTCCCACTCGCCGGGGACGTAATCGAACTCCAGCCAGCCGTCGGCACCGCCGTCCACGATGCCCTTGGAGCGCAGGATCATGCCGTACTTGCCGCCGTCCAGCTCGGTCAGTGCATGCTCGATGTCTGCCTTGCTGAACTTCTTGGCCGTCTCGACACCCCAGCTGGTGAACACCTCATCGGCATCGTGATCGTGGTGATGGTGGTGGTGATGGCCGCAGCAGCAGTGGCCGTCCTCATCGTGGTGATGATGCTCATGCTCATCATGGTCATGGTCATCCTCATGGTCGTGATCGTGATGGTGGTGGCAGCAGTGGTCCTCGTGGTCATCATCCTCGTGGTCGTGGTGATGCTCGTGCTCGTCCTCATCATCGTCGTCATCGTCATCGTGATCATGGTGGTGATGGCCGCAGCTGCACACACCGTTCTCATCGTAATGATGGTGATGATGCTCGTGCTCTTCTTCCTCGTCCTCCTCGGCGTGCTTCTCATTGGCCTTGGCAGCCATGGCGATCAGCTCTGCCTTGAAATCGTCCTTGGAGGACATGGCCTTCAGGATCTGCTCGCCGGTCAGGGAATCCCATGCGGTGGTCACGATGGTAGCGGTGGGGTTCTTCTCGCGCAGCATGGCGACCGCAGCGGCGATCTTCTCCTCGCTGGCGGTCTGGGTGCGGCTCAGGATGATGCAGCTTGCGTGGCTGATCTGATCATCATAGAACTCACCGAAGTTCTTCATATACATCTTGACCTTGTTGACATCGGCCACGGTGACAAAGCTGTTCAGCTTCACATCCAGATGCTCAGCCACACCCTCCACAGCGCGGGTGACATCGCTCAGCTTGCCCACACCGGAGGGCTCAATGACGATGCGGTCGGGGTGGTACTGCTCCACCACCTGCTGCAGAGCGGCACGGAAATCGCCCACCAGAGAGCAGCAGATGCAGCCTGCGTTCAGCTCGTTGATCTGGATGCCGGACTCCTTCAGGAAGCCGCCGTCGATGCCGATCTCACCAAACTCGTTCTCGATCAGGACCACCTTCTGGCCCGCAAAGGATTCCTTGATGAGCTTCTTGATCAGGGTCGTCTTGCCGGCACCAAGGAAGCCGGAGAAAATATCGATATTCGTCATAATGCTGTATGCCTCTTTCTTTTTCCAAAAGCCCGCAAGGGCCGTTCAGCAATCAGAGCCGCAGAGTGCTGGCTCAAAAATCTTACACTCCTATTATAACAAGGCTGTCAATGGGAAACCGCCTTTTTTGATGAGAAAATTGTAACTTTTTTTGCAGTTTGGCTGCGTTTTCAGAAAACGCTACCTCCCGGACACAAAAAAGCCCCCGGAATGGGGGCAGAACGCATAGAACCCATACAAAAACACAGCCCCGCTTTGGCGAAGGAGAAGCCAAAGCGGGGCTGTATTCAATGAAGGAGAAATGATGGGAATATCAGGTTACAGATTCAGTTCAAACTGTTCTGCCGTGATTGTTGCTTTGCCATCGGCAGCAAAGGTAATGCCGTCGGCAGACTGGGGGGTGTAGATCCATGCGGTCATGGTCTGCTCACCATCGTTGGCGAAAACTTCGATGCTGTTTTTATCCAGCAGGATGCGGAGCTTGAGCGCACCATTCTGGCTGCGCACCTTGCAGCTGCGGCGGTGAACGATGTCGGCACGGGAACCGGCATAGCTGCGATCCAGCGTCAGCTCGGAAGTGTAGGGATCGTAGGTCAGGCTGGTGTGATGGTCTGCGTCAGCAGCCAGTTTCAGGGTGAAGGAGCGGTATTCGCCGGGCTGCACCGTGACGGTCAAATCGGCCACACGGCCCTTGATGCCTTCCAGAGAAGTTTCGCTTTGCACCGTCACATTTTCGTGGAAGGTGCGCTTGCCGTGGACGGCATCCAGCTCCCGCACGGGGGTCTGAAGAATGCGCCCATCCTTGATGTGCAGCTCGCGCGGGCAGATGGTCTGTCCGAACCACTTGCAGCCCTGGGGCTTATCCTCGGTGTCCGACCAGGTCTGCAGCCATGCCGTCATGATCCGGCGGCCATCCGGGGCAAGAGTGGTCTGGGTGGCGTAGAAGTCGATGCCGCCGTCCATCAGCTGCACATTTTCCTTGGTGAAGGTGTGGGTGGCTTCGTCGTAGCTGCCGATGAAGGCAATCACGTTGTGACCGTTGTGAAACTCGCCCTTGGGCAGCATCTCCATGGGTCCCAGCATCAAGACCTGCTTGCCGTCCAGCGGGAAGAAGTCCGGGCACTCCCACATTTTGCCGTACTGATTGTTGCAGCGTTCCAGCACCGTGACAAAGTGCCAGTCGAAGCCGTCCTTGCTCTGGAACAGTGCCGCTGCGCCGCTGCCGTCCTCGGCCCGGCAGACGGTGACGGCAGAGTAGGTGCCGTCGGCCTCACGCCAGATCTTGGGGTCCCGGAAGTCGAACCTGCTGAAGCCTTCCGGCAGGTCTTTCTGGGTCAGCACCGGGTTGCAGGCAGGCTTTTCGTAGTCGAGGCCGTCACCGATGGCAATGCTCTGGGTCTGGATATCCCGCATCTCCCCATTGGGCTGCTTTTCTGCAATCACGCTGGTGTACATCAGCAGCTGCTTGCCGTCATCCATCTCGGTGGCAGAGCCGGAGAAGCAGCCGGGGCCGTTGTCCACCGGGGAATCCGGGGCAAGTGCACAGGGCAGATACTCCCAGTGCAGCAGGTCGGAGCTGACCGCGTGACCCCAGTGCATGGGCGCCCACCGCACATCGTAGGGATTATACTGATAGAACTGATGATACTGCCCCTTATAGTAGGAGAAGCCGTTGGGGTCATTGAGCCAGCCCACATAGGGGGTCATGTGGTAGGCAGGGCGTTCCGCCGGGGAAATGGCAGCGCCGTGCTCGGCCTCGTAGGCACGGGCTTTTTGTAAAGTCAAATCGTTCATGGAATCCTCCAAAGGAAAGAATTCTTATGCGTAGTAAGCATCCAGATATTTCTGCATAATGCCCAGATAGTCGGACAGGCCGTAGTCTTCCAGCTTGCTCAGATATTCGTTCCACTCTGCATCCGTAGTGCCGTTCATGATCCAGTCGGCCTTCTGCGTATTCATGTAGGTCTGCAGATCTGCCTGCAGGTTAGAGACCTGCTCGGTGTCCTCGCTGCTCATAAAGACATTGGGATAGACATAATCGTTGTTCATATCCGGGGTGTAGATCTCCTTGATCCAGTCCAGACGGTACTGTGCATCGTCCGGGCAGGTAACGTATACACCATAGTAATCATCCAGAACCGCCAGAGGTCCGCTGACACACTGCGCTTCACGGACTTCCACGGGAGAAGCATCGCCCAGAGGAGCGTGCTTCAGCATGGGCTCGCCCTTATCGTTGGTGGACAGTTCAAAAATGTTAAAGCCTTCCGCATCGCCGTAGGTACCCCAGTTGTTCTGAGGAGACTGGAGGGGCGCGTACATCTGATCCAGCCATGCACAAACCAATGCGGGGTTATCCGCCTTTGCGGTGACAACGCATCTGCCGCGGGCAAAGCCGCTGGTGAAAGAGCCGTTCTGCGGAGTGATATTCCGGGTATCAGCGGTCAGGGCAGGCAGCGGCTCCCAGTCGGTCAGGTTGTCAATGTTGGCAACATCCCAGCTGAAGCAGACGCCATAGCGGCCAGCCTTGCCCTTGGAAACATAGGTGGACCACTCCTGCGTGAAGCACTCCGGGTCAATGAGCTTCTCGGCATACAGCTTGTGCAGCCAGTCCAGACCATCACGGTAGCCCTGCTGGGTGGCGGCACAGATGACTTTCCGGTCGTTGGTAACGGCAATATGACGGTCTTTGTCTGCATCGCCGTAGCCTTCGCCAAAGCCATTGATGAGGATGCTGGGGTCCTGATCGCCGTTGTTGACGATGCAGGACATGGGGATGATGTCGCCGTCAATGCCATACTCTGCCTTGATAGAAGCGGCGTTATCACGGAATGCCATCAGCACCTGCTCAAACTCGTCCACCGTGGTGGGCATCGACAGACCGAGGAAGTTCAGCCACTTGGTATTGATGAAGCTCATGTTGCCAATGGTCTGGATGGCGGTCTTTTCTGAGCCGAGCTGCTCGATCCAGGGCAGTGCCCAGATGTGGCCATCGCTGTCGGTGCACATGGTGCGGTACTCCGGGTACTGCTCAAAGACCTTCTGGAGATAAGGCATATTGTTGTCAATGTAGTCTTCCAGATTGAGGATGACACCCTGATCTGCGTAGCGCAGCAGATTGCTGTCGGTAAAATCAGCAGTAAAAACAAAATCCGTCAGGGTGTTGGGGTTGGACATATTCAGGGTGATCTTATCGCTCCACTGGTCGGACTGGATGGCGGTCCAGTCGATGTGCACATTGGTCTGCTCTTCCAGACGCTTGAAGATGGTGCGGTTGTTCGGCTCGGGTTCGCTGCCCACAGGGAAGCTGGTCATACCGGTAAAGGTGACCTTTTCGGACAGCGGAAATGTAACGGCACCGGTCACGTCCACAGCTGCGGCAGCAGAATCGCCGCTGCCGGTGGATTTGCCGCCACAGGCAGACAGAGCAGCGGCAGAGCCCGCCAGAGCGCAGACCTTGAGGAAGTTGCGGCGAGAGATCAGCTTTTTCATGGTATTTTCTCCTTTTTTATGTTTCTTTTTCGTGTAACAGATGAGCGTACCGGCTCATAAAAATCTGGAATATCCTCAGCCCTTAATGGAACCAGCCATGATGCCGGCATCAAAATACTTCTGGAAGAAGGGATACATCACCAGCAGCGGCAGACTGGAAATAATAATGGTTGCATATTTGAGCAGCTCTGCCATCTTCGCACGTTCGGCAGTGCTCTGGATATCTGCGATCATGCCGGATTCCGGCTGGCTCTGGATCAGGATGGAACGCAGCACCAGCTGCAGCGGCTGCTTCGATGCGCTGTTCAGGTAGATCATGGCGTCAAAGTAGCTGTTCCACATTGCCACGAACTGCCACAGGGCCAGAACTGCCACCACCGGCATACAGACGGGCAGCAGGATCTTGAAGAAGTAAAGCATCTCGCTGGCTCCATCCACATCCGCAGCTTCGCGCAGCTCACGCGGGATGCCTTGATAATAGGTACGGGCAATGATCATGTTCCACACGCTGAATGCTCCCGGCAGAATGACCGCCCACATGGAATCCAGCAGACCCAGATTGTTGATGAGCAGGTAGGTGGGGATCAGACCGCCGCTGAAAAACATCGTGATCACAAACAAGGTGTTGAAGATCGTTTTGCCTTTGAAGTCCGGCAGCGACATGGGATAAGCGGCAAGCATCGTCACAGCGACCGAGATGATGGTGAAGATGATCGAGTAAAGTACTGCGTTCCTGAAGCCGACCCAGATCTGCTTGTCCGAAACGACACGCTGGTAAGCATCCAGACTCCACTTGCTGAAATCAAAGGAGATGCCCTTGTTTTGCAGAGTGACCGGGTCCATAAAGGACGCGATGACGATGTAGATCATCGGAACGATGATCGCCAGCAGGAACAAGCCCAGAAGTGCGTAGCCGCAGTACAGGATGATCTTATCTTGTCTGGTGTAGAGGGCCATTTTTGATTTTTTCTGTTTTGCCATGGTAAACCCCTCCTTACAAGCCCTTGCCATCGTTCATTTTGGCAACGACCTTGTTCACTGCGATCAGCAGGATGACGTTGACAACGGTGTTGAACAGACCGACTGCCGTGGAGAAGCTGTAATCGCCGTCCAACAGGCCCTTTTTATAAACGTACGTTGCAATGATCTCGGCCGTGTTCAGGTTCAGGTCAGTTTGCAGGGCATAGGCCTTTTCAAAACCGATGCTCATGATGTTGCCTGCCTGCAGGATGAACTGAATAACGACCATATCCTTAATGGCGGGCCACTCCACTGTCATGATCTGCTGGATCAGGTTTGCGCCGTCGATCATAGCAGCTTCCTTCAGATCTTTGCTGGCGTTAGAAAGGGATGCGGTGTACATGATGGATGCCCAGCCGGCACCCTGCCAGATGCCGCTGATGATGTAGATGGGGCGGAACGCTTCCGGCAGCGTCATGAAGTTGATGCTGGTGTGAAGCAGGCCGTTCACCGGACCGGTGACACTCAGCAGCACCCGGACGATACCGCACAGCACGATGACCGAGATGAAGTTGGGCATATACAGCACCAGCTGCACCTTCTGCTTGATCTTCTTGCTCTCAATACGGTTGAGCAGGAATGCCAGCAGAATGGGGATCGGGAAGCCCCACAGCAGACCGTAGACGCTCAGCTTCAGGGTGTTGATCAGATAGCGCTGGAAGTCCGGCGAGGACATGAAGCGGGTAAAGTTTTTGAAGCCTACCCACTCGCTGCCCCAGATACCTTTGAAGGGATTGTACTTCTGGAACGCGATCAGCACACCGCCCATGGGAGCGTACTTGAACACCAGCGTCAGCACCACGGCAGGCAGCAGGAACAACAGGTAAAGCTGCCAATGCCGTTTGATGTAGACCCATGTGTTGTGCAGCTTGCGTTCTGCTGCCAGCACAGCCGTTTCCGACGAGGCTGTCTTTGCTTTCATGAATCATTCTCCTCCTTTTTGATTTGCTTGCCGCTTGATTTGCATTTTACATTTGCACCTTTGAATCTTGCGCTTTTTACTTTGATTGTGCAAATGTAAAACTCTGTAATTCATTTATACCACGCAAGTAAGCGAATGTCAACGATAATTCATAGTATACATCAAGAAATACTGTGGATTTGTACAGATGCACAAATTCGAAAGTGCGCAAATATGCAAAATGATGATTTGCATTTTTACGTTTGACTAATTTGTGCATTTGCACTATACTGGAGTCATAAAGAACAAGATCCGTCACCAGACTTTATCTATAAAAGAGGGAACATCCGCCTCTATACTGTAAAGAAAGAGGATGACTTATGACAACCAAGGTCACCATTCAGGATATTGCAAACGAACTGCAGCTTTCCCGCAACACAGTTTCAAAGGCCATCAACAACACCGGTGTGCTGGCAGATGCCACACGGGAGAAGATCCTGCGCAAAGCCGCCGAAATGGGCTATAAGCAGTTCGCCTATCTGCCGCTGTTTCAGGAGGACGCTGCAAAAACAGCAGCGCCTTCCATTCTGCCGAGTGACAAACGGGAGATCGCCATGCTGACGACCCGTTTTCTGAACAGCTCTCACTTTTCCTCCACGATGCTGGATCGTTTCCAGTCGGAAATCGACCATCTGCATAGCTGCATGACCATTCATCGCATTTCTCTCATGGAGCTGAAAGAGAAAAAACTTCCATCTTCTCTCAACATCCAGCGCACAGCCGGCATCATCTGCTTTGAGGTATTCGACTATGACTACGCACAGATGCTGTGCGATCTGGATGTTCCGCTGCTGTTTGTAGACAGCCCTGTGATGAATATGCGTCCTCCTCTTAAAGCTGACCGCCTTTATATGGAAAACCGCATTGAGATCCAGAATGCGGTGACCCACATGGTCCAGCGCGGCAAAAAACGCATCAGCTTTGCGGGGGATAAAAACCACTGTCAGTCCTTCTTTGAGCGTTATATGGCTTATAGGGATGCAGTGGAGCATTTTGGTCTGACAGAGGGCCTGAGCACCTGTGCGATGCCATCGGGACAGCAGAACTATCCGGTATCCCTGTACGAAACCATCCGTCGGTTCAAAACGATGCCGGATGCCTTTGTCTGCGCCAATGACTTTGTTGCCATGGATCTGGTCAAGGCATTGGATGAGCTGGGGTATTCGGTTCCCGATGATATCTGGGTCTGCGGCTTCGATGACAGTCAGGAGGCTTCCTACTTTGCCCCCCGTCTGACTTCGATCCATATCCATGGACAGATCATGGGCTACACCGCTGCCAATCTGCTTATGACCCGCATCGAAGAGCCATCGCTGAACTATCGCACCGTCTATACGGAAACCAACCTGATCCTGCGCGAATCCACAGGAGATTGAGCGAAAGGAGAACCCCCATGCGTGACCTGTGCAATACGGACAAGCCGCTGTTTGCTGTGCTGACGAAATTGACTTACAGTGCTTACCTGAACATCTTATGGCTCGTGTGCAGCCTGCCCATCGTTACCATAGGGGCTTCTACGACCGCATTGTTCTACGTCACGCTCAAAATGGCGGAAGATCGGGACGATGGTCTGACCCGGATGTTTTTTAGGGCGTTCCGGGAAAATTTTAAGCCTGCCACAAAACTCTGGCTGATCCTGCTGGCAGTCGGCAGTTTCCTGGCTGCGGATGGCTTTGTGCTGCGCCGAATGTGGAGCGAAAACATTTTCTGGACGCTGCTCACTGCAGTGCTTATTGGTGCAGCAGTTCTGTACGGCATCGTTCTGCTGTATACCTTTCCTCTGCTGGCACGGTTTGAAAACACCACCTTCGGCATCCTGAAAACAGCGTTTCTCGTGGGTGTCCGGTATCTGTTTTGCACCCTGCTGATGGCGGCGATCTATGGCATCATGGGGTACGTCATAGTGTTTGTGTTCACGCCTGCATTCCTGCTGGGCATGGGCTTCTGCGCCATGCTCTGCTCCTTTCTGATGCTTCGGATCCTCTATCTGATCGGTGGAGACCCTGATGCAGTACACGAGGAATACGACCATGACGAAAACTGACCGGGATACGCTCCGCTCCCTCCATGGGCGCAAAAAGTGGGAGCACATCTGGGCATATTACAAGCTGCCCATTGCGATCGTGCTCATCGTCGTCTATATCCTCGGGTATGCAGCCTACCGCCATGTGACGAAAAAAGAGGATGTGCTATACCTTGGTCTGGTAAATATCACTGCCGGGTCTGATCTGACGGAACAGCTTACCACCGGCTTTGCCGAGGCGCAGGGTCTGACCAAAAAGCAACAGGTCGATCTGTTGTCCGGCTTGCTGCTCAGCGAAAGCGAACGCGCAGAGGAGCAGTATGTATATGCTTCGGAGATGAAGCTGCTGGGTGCAGTCAGTGCCCAGCGGTTAGATGTTGTTCTGATGGACGAATATGCACGGGATCGACTGTTGGCAGATGATTATTTTCTCGATCTGCGGACACTGGATGCGTCTTTCCATGCACTGTCGGGTCTGAACGCCGGTGGGACCGTGCTGGATATTTCGGACACGCCGTTTGTCAGGCAGGCAGGTTTTTCTGGCAAGGTCTATCTTGGGGTAGTGCAGAATGCACCGCACCCGGAGCGTGCAGCCGCTTACATTCATTATCTGTTCCAGCGGTGATCGTTGGGTTTCACATCAAGAATAAGGAGAATTATCATGGACATTTTAACGATTGGTGAAGTTTTGATCGACCTGACCCAGACCGGCAAGGATGCGCGCGGCATTCCTCAGTTTGCCGCAAACCCCGGCGGTGCCCCGGCCAATCTGGCTGTGGCTGCTTCCAGACTGGGCGCACAGACCGCCTTTATCGGCAAGGTGGGTGCGGATGCCTTTGGCCGCTACCTGAAAGAGGTTCTGGCAGAGAACAAGGTGGACGTTTCCGGCATGGCGGTGGATGCAGATCATCCCACCACCATGGCAGTCGTGTCAGTGGATGCCACCGGCGAGCGGGATTTCAGCTTCTACCGCAGCGCCAACGCTGACGTGATGTTGAGCAAAGAGGACATTTCGGAGAGCGCTCTGAAAGCTGCCAAAATCGTCCACTTCGGCTCTGTCAGCCTGACCGCTGACCCCTCCCGCACCGCCACGCTGGATGCTGCCGCCCGCGCCAAAAAGCTGGGTGCTACCATCACCTACGACCCAAATTACCGTGCAAACCTCTGGAAGAACAAAGAGGATGCCATTGCTCAGATGAAAGCACCCCTGCCGCTGGTGGATATTCTGAAAGTTTCCGATGAGGAGCTGCCCCTGCTCACCGGCACCACTGACTGCGAAAGCGGCACGGCACAGCTGGCACAGAACGGCATCCGGCTGATTTTCGTCACCTTGGGTGCAAACGGCGTATTCTACCGCTTTGGGGAGAAGACCGGTCATGTGGCGGGCGTGCCCTGCAAGGTGGGCGACACCAACGGCGCAGGTGATACCTTCTTTGGTGCGGCACTTTCCAAGCTCTGCAAGGAGGAGCTGGACACCCTGACCGTAGACAAGCTGGAAGGCATTCTGGCCTTTGCCAACAAGGCGGCAAGCATTACCACCAGCCGCCACGGCGCTATCCCCGCCATGCCCACCCTTGCAGAAGTGGAGGGCTGAACCATGGCAGTAAAGCAGGAATTTGAGTCCCGGTTTGCCAAGCACAAGGACGAGCTGGAATGGCTGTTCATGGAACTGTACCACAACCGGGAAGGGCTGGAGGTTCTGGAGCGGGAGATGGCAGAAGCCTACAACGCCCGCAGCGCCGAGCTGAAAGCACTGGACAAGGCACGCTCTGCCGACCCGGAGTGGTACAAGCGGGGCAATATGTTCGGCATGACCATGTACACCGACCTCTTTGCCGGAAATCTGAAAGAACTGGCAAAGAAGCTGCCCTACCTCAAGGAGCAGAAGCTGACCTATCTGCACCTGATGCCCCTGCTGCAGATGCCCCACCCCCACAACGATGGCGGCTATGCGGTGGAGGATTTCGATACCGTAGACCCGGCCCTTGGCACCAACAAGGATCTGGAAAACCTGACCCGTGAACTGCGGAAAGCCGGCATCAGCCTGTGTCTGGATTTTGTGATGAACCACACCGCCAGCACCCACCGCTGGGCCATGGCGGCAAAGGCGGGCGACCCGTGGTTTCAGGCCTATTACCATCTCTATGAGGACCGCACCATCCCCGACCAGTACGAGCAGACCGTGCCGCAGGTGTTCCCCAACACCGCCCCCGGCAACTTTACCTGGTGTGAGGAGATGCACAAGTGGGTGCTGACCACCTTCCACGACTACCAGTGGGATCTGAACTACGCAAACCCGGCAGTGTTCGTAGACATGACCAAGAGCATCCTGCATCTGGCAAATCTCGGTGTGGAAGTGTTCCGCATTGATGCGGTGCCTTATATCTGGAAGCAGCTGGGCACCACCTGCCGCAATCTGCCGCAGGTGCACACCATCGTGCGGATGCTCCGCATGGTGCTGGAATGCGTCTGCCCGGCGGTCATCCTCAAGGGCGAGGTAGTCATGGCTCCCAAGGAGCTGGCAGCTTATTTCGGCACCCCGGAAAAGCCGGAATGCCACATGCTCTACAACGTGTCCACCATGGTCAACCTGTGGGGTGCCCTTGCCAGCCGGGACACCCGGCTGCTGAAGGCGCAGCTGGATGCCCTCCACGCCCTGCCGGACAACTGCTGGTTCGTGAACTATCTGCGCTGCCACGATGATATCGGCTGGGGTCTGGACGAGGCGGTGGAAAACCGGCTCGGCATTGACCCCCAGAAACACAAGGAATATCTGTATCACTTCTACGAGGGCAATTTCCCCGGAAGCTGGGCAAAAGGTGAGCTGTACAACTACGACCCCGCCACCGGCGATGCCCGGAGCTGCGGCACCACTGCCAGCCTGTGCGGCGTGGAGCAGGCACTGGAAAAGGACGACAAAACCGCACTGGACTACGCCGTGAAGCGCGACCTGCTGCTGCACACTGCCATGGCATTCTTGCAGGGCTTCCCCATGCTGAACTGCGGCGATGAAATTGCACAGCTCAATGGCTGGGACTACAAAAACGACCCTGACCGTGTGGAGGACAGCCGCAACCTGCACCGCAGCAAATTCAACTGGGAAGATGCCAAGCAGCGCACCCAAAAGGGCACGCTGCAAAACAAGCTGTGGCAGGGCATGGAGCAGCTGCGCCAAATGCGGGCAGACCCCTGCTTTGCCCCGGATGCTTGGGTGACCACATGGGACAGCCACAACCCCGGCGTGCTGGCGCTGGTACGCAAGCGCGGTGAGGAAACGCTGGTGGGACTGTTCAACTTTACCGAGTACCCGGCAGGGGCAAGTCTGGACGCTCTGGGTGGCGAGTATCACACCCCGGAGGGCATTTCCGTCTGGCTGGCGGATGTGGAGCTGGAACCCTATCAGGCGCTGCTGGTAAAAAACAAATAAGTAAAACGAGTCATCCGGCTCTCTCTTTTTGCCAAAGTTTTCATTGCATTTTCTTGCACTCTGCCGAAAGTGGCGTGTTTTCAAAAGTGCGCGTTTGCACAGCGCAGCGGAGCAATGAAAGCCCCAGTGGGGCTTTCAAGCGACAGAACGGTCTTGCGCAGCAAGATGGAGGGGCCTCGCCCCCGACAAGTTCACGTTGACACGGCTCGATTTTTGTGGTAATCTATCCCGACAATTTAATATAACATATTTACTTAGAGTTCCAGCTCGGCTCCCGAAGGAGCCGGAGCAAGTTTTTAACTTTCTGATCGCTATATAACGAACCCGAACCAAGGCCATCCCGGAAAGGATGGTCAGGTTCAGGTTGTTGTGTGGCGATTTTTTATTGTCAAATTCAGCACCGTACCTTGAAAACCGAAAGACCGTCTGCATGGGATACCCGGCGATGACCCCGTAAAACCCAAAAGTCCAACCGCATCCTGTATATGACCAAGCCTCTGAAAGAGGAACTTCAAGCATGGCTTGAAAAGCTCAAACAGGACGAGCAGAACGCCCCGGAGAAATACAGCAATTGCGGGCAACTGTTCCGGCTCCCGGATGGCTTGCCCATCGCACCGGAGCTGCTGACAAAGTGGTACCGCCTGTGGAGAGCGGAACACTCGGAGTTTGAACAGATCGTGTTCCACGGTCTACGGCACTTCTATTCCCAAGACCTGACCCCGGCAGCACCTCAGCCCCGGCAAAATGAAAAGCCGGCGGCAACAAAAATCTCCGGCAAAGAGATCCTTGAAGCCATCCGGCTGATGGACGCAGACGAACGCAGAGAATCGATGAGAGCCTTGTTCGCTTAACGCCTTCGCGTTTGCGAAAGCAACAAACACCCCAGTGGGGTGTTTGAGTGACAGAACGGTCTGCGATAGCAGATGGAGGGGCCTCGCCCCGACAAGTTCCATTTTTATGCAAAGGAAAGCAGGCTGTGCAAACCTTGCGCAGTAACGCCCCTGATTTGGGCAAATGTGCAAACGATGTGCAGAAAGTGTGCAGCCGCTTTCCTACATAAAAAAGAACGCCAAATCTTACGACTTGACGTTCAAAATTTGGTGCACCTCCAGGGACTCGAACCCTGGGCCCACTGATTAAGAGAGCAAGCCGCCGGTTCGTCTCAATTTATGGAAGTTTCGAGTTATCGTTATTTTTAATCAAGGCAACGTGATTTTTCACCTGGTAATTTCTGCACTCTTTGTCGGATTTTGCAGCGAAAAGTACCCTTTGCACGTTTTGAAACCGTGCAAAATCCGTGCAGAAACCGTGCACTTACTCTCTGACAAACAAAATCGACCTATCCCCCATCGACTTGACGGCATTGGTTTGAGTGGCCGCACACCAAAAATCAAGTCTAGGAGGACACTACTATGATGAAACTACTTTCCTGCCGCTACAATATGGACACCAACCGGGTGGAAGCCCGGTTTGAGGATGGCACTGTCCTTTCCCTTGACTGCATCGCCATTGAGGACGAGTACGGCAACACCCCGGCACAGCGGGCAGAACTGGATTGGCTGCTCTACAATAAGCCATTGGAGTACGCCCAGCTTGTGCTGAGTGGTGAGATTGAACACTACCTTTCACTTGGCTGCGACCATGGCAGACTGGAAGATTGACCTTTAATTAAAATATCCAAGGCAAAACAACAGCCCTCTACTTGCAGTCGTTGCAAATAGAGGGCTCATGATTAGTTAGTAGTTCAACCTATTATGGTAACCATCTGAAAATACTGATACTGGTATTCATCTTCTAATACCGCCTGCATTTCTTCCATGTATAGCGGGTCTTTCAACAGTTTGGGATGAAATGCTCGCTCTCTCCAGAGTCGGACTCCAATTTCGGGAAAAAAATATTCCGTTCCCAGTTGCAAGTCCTTTTCGTTGCAAATAACGTTGTCCTTTTTCATTAAGCTATCAATAATACACTCGGCGGCTGTATTAAACATATCCATCCCGAACAATTTTATTGATGCCACTTTAGACAAATCACGCTGGATGCCGATTTCAGCAGCTTTTCCGTTCCGATACTGCACAAGAAAGAACGAATCATTATCCATATATCGTCCGGTTATCAAATTAGGGTCATCGGTTTCCGCACAACATTCCATTTGCATTGCTTCATCAGAAGAATTCGACCACTGTTTCTTCATTTGTAGAAGAGCATTTTCTAATTCATCTGATGTCATGCCTAATTTTAATTGTCCAATTCCAATATGTGGTTCAATAATTATCTCTTTCATAACAAAACCTTATACCAAAAAGTGAGCCATACAAATGCAGCAGTTGCACATATCATCAGAACCAGTAGTATCGTACTTGCAAGTTTTTTCTCAATGGAAACTTTCTGATTTTCGCACAAGACAATTTGCTGAAGATTGTGAAATTCGGCTTCGCTGACATTTCCATTTAACGCTTTCCATGTATTGCGGCGTTCTGTAACCAGCAAGAAATCAGACAGCATTTCCATAAAAATGACAGCGAAAAATGCCAAAGAAAGAAACACATACTGCTCCATTGGCTTGCCGTCAAAGTATCTCGGAGTGCTGCCGGTTTCAAGGACTGTACCGCAATGACATAAAGTACGGTACTTTGTTCACAGTTGTTCTCCTTAATCTGCTGGCACCTATACACCGTTATTCCCATCATGTCTAAAAGCGAATTGATTTTGCAATTTCCAATGCCTGGCTTTCCGACACAGAACTTGCTTCAAGTTCAATTGCAACAAAGCATTCTTTCTCGTTATCATAAGCGAGAACGCCTAAATTGTTTACTGGTTCTGAATTTGCACCATCTTGAAAAATTACCGTTGTAAGTGCAGTCGTTCCGCGTTCCGTGGTTTGTATCACATCGTATTTATTATCCGTGTCAAACCTGTAAACCGATCCTAGCCGAAGTGCAGAGTAAACAATCTGCACGGAATCTCTATCACCTTCATATGGTTCATAGGTACTGTATCCAACCGCGCCAACCAACACATGATTTTTGTCATAAATATCATATACTGGATAAGACGGATTCAGGCTTGCAAGAGCAAGTGGTTTATTTTCAGCACGTTGCGTTTGTTCTCTCTTTTGAATTTTCCACCCTTGCGGAAGTTCGATTGAAATAACACTGCTCGCTTGTCCTAATTCTTCAGTTTGAAATTCAATTTGCCGATTTGGTTTCTCCTTGTTTTCAGCTTGTTCTCCTAAAATATCTGATGCGATTTGTCCATATTCTTTATCAGTAGTGATGGATTCCAGATACTGATAAAGCGTATTTCTTTCTTCATCCGATCCTCTATAGGGAAGCTCTGTTTTTATGCCGGATAAAACAAGCTGCTGAAAGTCTTTATCATTCATCAGTTTGTCATATTTCAACACATACAGTGTGTCTTGAGGGAATTTGATAAGACGATTTGTCAACACCGAAAAGCAATCTTCTGTATACCCACCATCCGATTCTTTAAGCTTTTGCAGTACTTGGCTTGTGCTGGCATTTTCAAGATTAGATAAAAATTCCTGCTCGCTTGTCACCGATGTCGATATAGGAGAGTTCATAGAAGTTGAAGAGGATACTTTTGTTGAGCAAGCTGACAATCCTATGATTGTCGCAACCGAAATTGCAATGAAGCTCCTTTTCATATAGAACATACACCTCCCGTTTGTTTCCATCAGAAGCTTTTACTTAGACAACGCAGCAACCAACACATTTGTTGCAGGATTTTCCAAATTTGTTTACTTAAACAAAAATCCATCCTCACATTTGTGCTCATCTGAACTTTGAGCATTATTTCCACAGCCAATCAATGTAAGTACCAGCGCAAGGCAAAGAACTATTATAGCCCTCTTTTTCATACGGTTTCCTCCTTCTATGTTTTTTCTTCACATTTATCGGACTTTTCCACAGTTTTTGCAAAAACGTTCAGAAGAAGCATTTAATGTTCCGCAGTCCGGGCAATACCATCTTCCGTCTGGCATCGGTTCAACAGGCGAGGGCGTTTGGTGTGCTTTTGCTGGAGTTTGAACGGGTGATGCAGTAAACAGCGGCGCAATATTCACATCTCTACGGCCAACACCAGCAAGGCTTCTAAAATCCAACGATTTAACTTCTTGTGCCAATGTCCGTTTTGGTTCAATATACTGACCGCACCGTTGGCAATATCGAACACCCAACTTGTTTTCATAACCACAATTTTTACAAGTCATCAAAGCTCCCTCCTTGCTTTTTGTTTAGATAACGAAATTTAAGCCTGATTTATTTCGTTTGTCCACAAAATTTTTCAAAATCGTATAGCTGCACATAAATTTCCAGAAAACTTGTAGCACAATCACGATTTTTTCTTTTTATTCAAAGAAACCACCACGGCAGTTCCAGCCACAAATTATCCATGACCTGTTCCTCCGTCTTTTTTGCGCGGCCTTTTGTCAGGTGAAAGTATATCGCCGTGCCGATCAGCGGATGTTCCTCGCCATCGGTGAAGCCATAGCGGTACAGCAGATAGGTCTGCTCCCGTTGGGTCAGCCGTTTCAGGCCATCGTACAGTTCCCGGCGCGATTCCTGCTCTTCCATAATACTCTGCGGCTGCATGGCATAAGGGTCGGCTATGGCTTCGATACGCCGCAGCTGCTCTTCTCCCGGCAGAACCTCATCCAGCGAAACGCGCTGGTAGCAGACGCCGTCCTTGTCTTCCGTCACCATCCGCTGCTCAAAAGCGGCAAAGGCATCCCGCACCATGTCCATCATGGCGTTGCGGATGGCCGGAGCTGCGTAGGTCAGGAACTTCATGCCGCGCGCCGCATCGAACTTCGGCACAGCTTTCCATAAGCCCAGATTGCCCGCTTGTTTCAAATCGTTCGTGTCAAGGTTCAGGCCAGACTGTGCCAGATTCATGCTGCGGAAGAGGTCATTTGCCACCTTGCCAATAAAGGACTTGTTGTTTTCAATCAGGCTGTCCAGTGCGGCGGCATCGCCTTTCTGTGCCAGCGCACAAAGCCGTTCATTCGTCTGCTTCATGGGCGTTTTCCTGCTCTGCGGCAGACTGCAAGATTTCCAGCAGACCGTTCCGCAGCTGTTCCAGTGCTTCCGGCGTAGCTCCCTCCATGCCCGAAACACTGTCCAACATTGCATCCGTCAGCTGCTCTGCCGTAATCGTTGGGTGCTGCACATCCTGCCCCTTGGTCAGTTCATTGAACATCTTCTCGGCCACTTTCTTGCTCATGGCTTCCTGTTCGGCGTAATGGCTCCCGATGCCCTTTTTGATTTCCTTGACCGCTGCCATGAAGTACATCTCAATGTCATCAAGGTCACCTTGGTATACTGGCTTTCTCCGAAGGCTGATGTCCTTTGCGGCTTTGGCTGCTTCCGGGGTCTTGACCTTCGTGCGAAGCAGATTGCTCAGGGTGGAAAGCATGGCATTCTGTGCTGCGATACCAGACGCAAAAGTATCATCAAAATACTGCGATATGCGGTAAGTAAGTTCTGCGAAGCGAGCGTTTTCCAGCAGCAGGTTGACCACCTCTGCATTGATACGCCCTGTGTAGAGGTTCTTTGCGGCTTCTACGGACAAGCCCAGTTCGGCAATGTCGTAATTTTTGCGGTCGGGGATGTTGGTTTCTCCCAGCAGGAAATCCGTGGACACTTTGAACAGCCTTGCAATCTTTAGCACCTGCTCATGGGTCAGGGTTCCTTTCGCACCACTAATAAAACGGCTGATGGTGCTCTTGGAGCAGCCGATTTCCTTGGCGAGTTCTGGTTGGCTGATGTTGTGCTCTTTCATCAAGTCCGCAAGACGGATGTTGGATGGTGCGGGCAGATATTCCTGTGCCATGTGGTCGGCCCTCCTTTTTGATCTTTTTCCTCATTATAATACGCTCTGCCGTTTTGTTCAATATACGGTTACCTCTCCGCCCTTGCTGTTGCAGTCCTGCAACCAGTAAGGGCTTTTTTCTTTTTCCGTTGCAGTTTTGCCGCTTTTTTGCTCTTTCTGCAAAATTTTCCGTATATTCAGGCAGGAAACAAAAAACACCAGAGTTCCCACGCTAGGGACTCTGGTGCAGTACATAACATCGCCCTGCCCAGTGGCCGCAGGGTGCGGGGCTTTGTGGGCATCGAGCCGCTTGTCCACCCCTGTCCATAAAAAGTGCATTTTTTCACGGAAGAAGTTCGTACAACCTGTACGGTCTGTACTTGTACGCACCCGTACGGCAAATCGAGATAAATTAAGGCGTGTTATCGTTTATATTTCGGGTTTCCGTACACCGTACGAACCGTACAGGTTATTTGAACTCCGTACGCGATTTTTTCGGATGCGTACGGAGCAATCAAGTTCGCATTGTGCGAACTTGATTGTAACTCTCCCGCAGGAGACGTTCCCCCTCGGAGAGTCCTCGAAGAGCCCACTACACTTTGCAGCCCATAGGGATGAAAGTGTTATAGTGGGTTATTACACTTCCGAAGAAGTGCATCTTCGTTCCCCGTCACCTCTCGATGAACCTTGAAAGGAGGGATGCCCTTTGGCAAGAAACGATGGCGTTGACCGCACCAGTGTCCGAAATCTCGCCGTTTCGGACAAGGCCGTTGGCAACACCCAGCAGCACAATGAGCGTGAAAAGGATAGCTATCGGAACCCCGATATTATCCCCCAGCGCGCTGCATGGAACGTCCACTTCAAAAAGCCAACCGCCAGCTACACTGACCTGTTCGCCCAACTGGAAACCGCTGGTACGATTTCAACGCGCGGCCTGAAGCCGGATGCCACCCATTATTGCGAGCTCGTCTTTGATGTCAACTCGGCCTATTTTGACAATCACGGCGGCTATGAGTTCGCCAAGCAGTTCTATGCAGATGCCTACAAAGCAGCCGTTCAAATCGTGGGCGGTGAGCAGTATATTCTCTCGGCTGTCATGCACGCCGATGAGATCAACCGTGCCATGACCGAAGCACTAGGCCGCGAAGTTTACCACTACCACCTCCATGTGGTCTATGTACCTGTTGTGGAAAAGCAGATCCTCTGGTCGAAACGCTGCAAGGATAAGGCACTGGTCGGCACAGTCAAGGAGACCGTCATGCAGGTCAGCCGGAGCAAGAAGTGGGCATCCAAGCCCTTGCTGGACGATGCCGGAAAGCCCGTCCTGCAAAAGAACGGCAAACAAGTCCTGAAGAAGTCGTACAGCATCTTGCAGGATGATTTCTTCAACTATATGCGCGCTGCCGGGTACACGGATGTGGAGCGCGGCGAGCGTGGCAGCACCGAAGAACACCTAACCGTCACCCAGTTCAAAGTCCAACGGGAGCAAGAGCGTCTGGGCAGCCTGACCGTCCAGATTGACCAGAAAGAGCAGCACCTCACCCAAACCAACAAAACCCTCTCCAAGACCGAAAAGGAACTTGCCGCTGTGCAGAAAAAGGTCACGCTCACAAAAGAAGCCCTCATTCATGCGCGCGATCTGGATTATATTGGTAAGCGCACCTTTCTCGGCAACTATTCGCTGACCGAAGAAGAGTTTTCCAAGCTGAAAAAGCAAGCCGACCACGGCTATATGATGGATGTGGAGAACCGCCGCCTGAAAGAAGAACTTTCCACCGCCAAGAAAGAGGCCGTTCGTTGGAGCAACAAGTACCACGACCTGTGGTACGACGTGAAACCCTATCTGGATGCTCTCCACCGTGCGCCCGAACTGGTGCGTGGCTTTCTGGAAAAGATTCTTGCCCCCAAGCAGGAGCACACCATGAATGTGCCGCAGCAAAACCGTAAGCGTGGGCAAGATGTAGAACTTTAAGCTGAATTTTTAGATGATATGACAATATAAGGAGCAATGCTTATGGATTTTGACCGTAATTCTATGACCGTCCCTGTGCAATCTTCCGATTATACGAA
>CDTY01049216.1_pt1 | contig 105561 bp, 92 predicted proteins | sample 557731 | NCBI WGS metagenome assembly CDTY01 (sample SAMEA3182101, study PRJEB8094) | gut metagenome | biome: human; feature: gut; material: Stool; isolation source: human stool | place: Canada | collected 2013-02-12
GACAGCCCCCCTAATAGTGGGGCCCTTGGCATTTCGCAAAGCCTGACCTCTTTGCCAAGGCCGCCCCTATTAGGGGCGGTGGCATCCCGAAGGGATGACGGTGGGGTTCACCGGGAGCGGCTGCTTGGGCTGACCCCCCAGTCACCTGCGGCGACAGCCCCCCTAATAGTGGGGCCCTTGGCATTTCGTAAAGCCTGACCTCTTTGCCAAGGCCGCCCCTAGTAGGCAACAACGACGACCGCCGCCAGTGGCGGAAACAGGGAGGAGTTGTTGGGGCAGCGGCCAGCAGGACACGAGTGCTTTGCACGATGTGGACGCTGGGTGCCGCAACCCGGACAGGTGGCATCCCGAAGGGATGACGGTGGGGTTTTCCATCTCCCCCGAAAACTTTTTTTCAAAAATCCCGAAAAAAAGTGAAAGGAATCTGAGTTTCATGTATTATAGAGAGTGAAACTGCGAATATACAACACAAAACTGCGTGATATATCAATGCGGCGGGCGGTGCGGATAAGTTAGACTGCGCTACTCCCCGCAATATATTACGGCGGTTCATAACGTGCTGTATATCGCAGAATATTTTGTCTGAAAAGGGGAAGGGAAAATAAAATTTCACTATTGAAAATACTGGATATACATGCTATAATTACGATAATGATGTGTCTGGTAAAAATAACCTGCCAAGGGAAAGAAAACCGACAAAAGTTGGATATCTTTTCCTCCGGTTTTGCCAAAAATACTATGATGCAGGGAGGGCTCCACTGTGCGGAAAAATCATCACGGAAAAAAAGATAGGCTGGTGAAGCGCGTTTTTGCGCTTTGTCTGGCGCTTGCGGTCATCTGCACCTGCCTTGTGCCGGTGTTTGCAACGGAGGGTCTGATCGATCCTCAGGTTAATCAAGAGGCCTCCCGGCCCGTAGATGACGGCGAGGCATCCTATCCTGACGACGAAGTTGCCGGTTTTGGCGGGGACGAAGCTGCCGGTTTCGGTGAGCCGCGCGAAGTATACGATGAAGGCGAAGCTGCCGGTTTTGGCGAGGACGAAGTTGCCTCCCGGCCTGTAGAGGGCGGCGAGGACAACCTCGATGGCGGCCCCACCGTTCAGGATTCAGAGTGGGGCACCGTTATTGACTACAGCACCAGCTCCAGCACCGACACCAGCTCCAGCACCGAGACCCAGTGGTCCGGCGAGGACGACGTGGTGGAAAAGCCTGATGACAAAGTGGTCGTTTCCGGCGACGAGATCAAAAAGCTGCAGGACATGGTGGTCTACCGCTTCTGGCTGAGGGAGCTGAACACCCTTGACCTGCAGGACATTACCGCTCAGGCACAGATCAACAATATGACGGAGAGCGAGTATCTGGCCCGGAACGGTGAGGTTCTGTGGAACCTGTACTTTATTCAGGCTGTGCCCCGGGCAGAGACCATCGCGGACTACAGCAGCTACATCGAGAACCCCTCCTCCAACCGGGACCCCAAGGGCGAACTGCGGCTGTTTGACTACTGGTACACGCTGGACGAGTTTGGCAACCGGGTGCGCCTGAACCTCACCGACCCCACCAGCAACATTCTGGACGACAAGACCACCACCGTGAACGTCTACGCCGCATGGAAGGACGGTACCGTGGGCTCCGATGAGGAAGAGGACGTGGATCACGAGGATCTGGTGGACAAGAACCCCGTGCCTGTGGATCTGACTGCCAAGGCCGCTGCCTCCTACGAGGACGAGGAAGGCAACACGAAGAGCGTCAATCTGCCGGTGGAAGTGAAAAATCTGCCCTCTGCCACTCACAGACTCAGCGTTACCCACATGGGTGATAATTCCATGACGGAGTTCTGCAATACCTACGTGAATGAGCTTCAGGGGATGCAGCCCCTTCTGGGCCTGAAGATCACGCCCGAAGATATCAACAGCGAGAAGGTGCAGCTGGCCAAGGGTCAGAAGGCCACCGTTACTGTTTCTGGCTTGAACGAACTGCCGGATATTGCGGAAATGGAAGAAATGGGAGCGCTCACTGCCGATGCGCTGAAGGTGCTCCACCAGAAAGACGACAATACCGTGGAAAAACTGGATGTTGTCAGCTATGAGAATGGCACCCTGACCTTTGAGACCTCCAGCTTCAGCCCCTTTGTGATTGCACTGGAATATCCGGATCAGGGAAGTGAAGAGTTCGATGATGACGGCATTGAGATCGTCAGCATTGAGATCGATGGCGTTGAGTACCCGAATGTGAATGATGGAATTGCTACGATCAGCAGCATTCAGGGCGATACAAAAGTTCCGGTTGGTGCAACGATTACACTGCGATCCAAAAACGGAAAAAGTAATTATTATCACAATTGGAGGATTATAGAAGGAGAAAATTGTGCTGAGTTCGTTGGTGCAACTAACGGAAAGGGCGATACCTATAAAACCGTGAGGCTAAAACTTACCTCGAGTGGCAAAGTGAAGGTTAGGCATGACTATGGTGAAAAAAAGAATAACCTGGGGAATAATGATACAACGGATTCTATTGAGGTTGTTGACACTAAAACGAAATCTTCTTTTAGTCTCTATGTTTACACGCAGATTCGGGATTATTCGCAATCTCAGGAAGATTATTACAAGCCAAGTGTGGAAAATAAGGCTTGGAATGGTATGGCCGTTGGTACAATCTTGAATGTAGAGGATCCGGTAAAATATAAAGGTAAAGTGCGTCCTGAGAACCAGCTTTATGACACAAACAATACCAAAAATAAGCTTGGAACAGAAATTTTGGTTGATTCCGGACAGTTTCCTGTGATTCCGATTAAACAGGCGGATGGTTCTTACAAGGATTACTATTATCTGGAAAAACCGAGTAGTTGGGAGCAAGATGCCCAGAAGAATTATGGCGGCACGTACACAATTGAATGGTACGAGGTGGTTGCAACGGGTGGAGCCAATACTGGCAAAAATGGCTCGCAGGGAGATTGGAAGGATGAAAAGGAGTATGAAGAGCAGTATAAATCCAAATACACGAATGGTGTATATCGATCTCCGATTACGCCGGTTAAGTATGAAACAATGACGTACCATCTGGATGGTTTGCTATTGATCCATGATGCAACGCACATCAATGTCACGTTTATGGTTCAGGATGCGGGTAAAAATACTTTTGATCTAGTGAATGATTATGGCGGAGCATTTACTATCCCAGAAGGGAGCAATTCGATTTCGCTGAGTAATATCAATCGTCCGGATGTTCTCCGCGCAGGTCAAACTGAAGCAGATTGCCCGGCAACAAAAGAAACAGCGGATGGAACCGTTTATAAATTTGAGGGTTGGTATACGGATAAGAACTTTACACCTGCAAGCAAGTTTGATTTTACAGAGGATACCATTAGTGCAGATACAACTTTCTACGCAAAGTATGTGCCTGCTTCCGCCAACCTGACTGTTACCAAAACCGTTACCGGCAAACTTGGCGACACCAATAAGGCTTTTACCTTTACGATTACCAAGGCTGATGGCACAGCGGTGAACATCGCGAGTGCAAATATTGAAATTAGTGATGCTGATAGTACAAAGGTTGAATGGAAAGATAATGGTCAGTTTACGCTGAAAGATAGAGCGTCGATTACCTTCAAAAATTTGCCGAGTGGCGAGTACAAGATTGTAGAGGACGATTACATCGGCGAAAAGTACGAGACCAGCTGGCAGATTGGTACAGACGGTAAAGTATACGAAAAGAATCGTACTGCAACTGTAACAATCGGTACAACTGAGCAGACGGTTCACTTCACTAATCACCGGACGCTCGAGCCTGACCTTGGTGTCCTCCTCGACACCCTGCCTTACATTGTCATCCTTGCTGTGGTGGCTGGCGGCGTGGCCCTGCTGATGCTGCGCAAGCACCGTAAGGAAGATGACTAAAGGGGGCTGACCGCATGGTGAAGAAGAAAGCGCCCCAGCGGCTGGCCGGTGCAGAGGAAAGCTGTATCAGCCCGGAGCAGGAAGCGATCATCCAGTGGTTCCGGACGGTGAAATTCCGCAAGAACCTGCTGGGCGGCGTGGACGAAGCGGCAATGTGGAAGAAGCTGGAAGAGCTTTACGCCCTGTACGAAGCCGCCATCCGCGCCGAGCGCACCCGCTATAACGTGCTCTTGGAGCAGCAGACCGGAAGCCTGCCCTTGGATACCACCAAAGTTGACAGCTCTGACCCCCAAAAGGAGGCGCATTCCGATGCACCCGCTGGACAATGAAGCCCTGAAACTGGGGGCAAAGGCGGTGCGCCGCCGCAGGCTGGACGCTGAGAACCGGCAGGATTTTATCAGCCTGCTGGGCCGCGTTGTGGTGATCCTGCTGTGCGCCTGGGTGCTGTTCACGCAGGTGTTCCTGCTCACGCAGGCCAAGGGCAGCAGCATGTTCCCCGCGGTAAAGGATGGCGATTTGCTCATCTGCTACCGCCTGCAAAAAACCTACGCAAAAAACGATGTTGTGGTCTACACCCAGGGCGGCAAGCTCCGGGTGGGCCGCATCCTTGGGCGCGAGGGCGACCTTGTGGCTCTGGACGACAGCGGCACTCTTGTGGTGAACGGCGCGGTGCAGAGCGGCGAGATCCTCTACCCCACCTACGCAAAAGACGCGCTGGAGTACCCCTACACGGTGCCGGAGGGCTGCGTTTTTGTGCTGGGCGATTACCGCACACAATCCGAGGACAGCCGGGACTTTGGCCCGGTTCCGCTGGAGGATGTGCAAGCAAAAGTAATTACACTACTGCGGCGACGCAGTTTGTAATACCACGGAGGCCGGAAGAAGCTGCCGGCATCCTGCCTGTGAACCGCGGAGTTTGGGCCGTGGCACAGGAGTACGAACTATTTCTTACTAGGGAGGAATAACAATGAAACTGAAGAAATTCTTCGCGGGCGTTCTGGCTGCCGCCATGATGCTCACCGTCGTCGCAACCGCAGCGTTTGCGACGGCACCGGAATACACCACAACTCCAGATAACGTAGATCTGGTCATTATGAAGAACTATAAGGTAGAAAAGGGCACTGCACCGAAAGAAGATTTTACCTTTAGTGTCACCTATAAGGCTGACAAGAGTAAGCCTTATGGTACTTACACTCAGCCTGAAGCAAGCAAGTCCAAGACTGCTTCTTTCGATAGCAATATGGATGCCAAGGCAGATGCTTATCAGGCATCTCTGGGCATTAAGATTTCTGATTTTGAACTGCCCGCTGGCCCCGGTAAGTATTGCTTTGAAATCAAAGAAGATGTCCCGGCTAATAAGACCCCGGGTGTCACTTATGATGAAACCACTCGTTACCTTGTGATTACTGTTGCAAACAACAATGACCTTACTGGCTATGTGTACTATGCACAGCTGTACGATAGCAGTTACTCTCCTGCAGCTAGCATCAAGGATAAAGCTACCGGTACTAAGGTCCCTGGTGACAATGCATTTACCAACACTTACACTGCTAACAACGTTGTGATCAGCAAGGATATCAAGGGTAGTCTGAGCGATCTGGCTGCTAAGTTTAACTTCACGGTTAAGCTGAGTTACGCTAATGGCAAGACTGCAGGTCAGTATGTTGGCGCTAAGGTTACTGAGTATGATGGCGAAACTCAGAATGTTAAGGATCACGTCTGGGCTATCGATAACACTACTGAGCACAGCATTTCTCTGGGCCGTAATCAGAGCATCACGCTTACGAACCTGCCTGAAGGCGTTACCGTGACCGTTGTGGAAACTGACGGCAGTGAGTATACCGTGACCCCGAGTGAAGATACAACTGGTACTCTGAGTGGTAGCACTATTACTGCTACTATTTCCAATGTAGACGGTAAAATTGGCTTTGTCAACACCAAGGAAGGTACCCCCGACATGGGCGTTGTGCTGGACAATGCACCTTACATTGCAATGCTGGCCATCGTTGCCATTGGTGGTGTGGCCCTGATGCTGAACAAGCGCCGCCGCGACGAGGAGTAATTGCTCGCGGTAGATTAAACCCCACCGTCATCCCTTGCGGGATGCCACCGCCCCTAGTAGGGGCGGCCTTGGCAAAACCGTGAAGCTTTGCGCCATGCCAAGGGCCCCCCTATTAGCGGGGGCTGGCACGCGAAGCGTGACTGGGGGGTTATCTCAGCACAAACCTAACGAATAACCACTTATTTGAATTTGCTTAACCGGAGGTGGGCTGTATCAACTGGCAGAGAAAAGCGTTGAGGGCAGCCGACTTTCTGGTGAGCACGGTGGTCGTGCTGTTCCTGGTGGTCGCCGGGGCGTATTCAGCCTATGCCCTGTGGGACAACTCGCAGGTGTACGCCGCCGCAGACAATGTTCAGGCAGAGCTTTTGCAGTTCAAGCCCAAGGCGGGCGCGGATAACGGCGCGAGCTTTGAGGAGCTGCTGGGCATCAACCCGGATGTCTGCGCGTGGGTCACACTGGACAACACCGCCATCGACTACCCTGTGGTACAGGGCGAGGACAACTTTATCTATGTGAACACCGATGTCTACGGTGATTTCTCGCTGGCAGGCAGCATCTTTCTGGATGTGAACTGCGACAAGAACTTCACCGACCCCTACTCTCTGCTGTATGGTCACCACATGGAAGAGAGCAAGATGTTCGGTGATCTGGATCTCTACAAGGACGCAGAGTTCTTTGCAGAGAACACCACCGGTGAGCTGATCCTGCCCGACCGCACCTATGATCTTCAAACGTTTGCATGTCTGCTGGTCCCTTCGTCTGAGAGCGCGATCTTCCAGCCCCAGCGCTGGGACAGCGACCTGCAGGGGTTGTACACCTTTGCGCAGGAGAACGCCCTGAACCTGAACACCGAAACGCTGGCCGCCATGAAAGCGGCGGGCGATGACGCTCAAGTGCTGGCGCTGTCCACCTGTTCAACGGAGTTTACCGATGCACGCACCATTCTTCTGGCGTGGATGATCCCGTCCGCGTCGGATTCATAAAGGAGAGGATGAAATGAGGTTCCGTAAAATCGCGGCAGCACTCCTGACGCTTGCGTTGGGGTTCTGCCTGTGTCAGCCGGCGGCATTTGCGGCCACCGCGGCTGACCAGCATACACAGCTGCAGGAGCTTCCGGTTTCCATTCAGTCCACGGGGGAAACACCTCTCCCAAAGGAAACACTGACTGTGGAACTTGAGGCTGTGGACAATGCGCCCCTGCCCGAGGTGACCACTCTGGAGATCACCGACGGCGAGACCGGCAGCTTTGGCCCCATCAATTATACCAAGCCCGGCTATTACGTTTACACCGTGCGCCAGCGCGCCGGTGTCAACACCCGCGGCACCTACGATGAAACCGTGTACTATCTGCGCGTTTCCGTGGTGTGGGACAACGACAAGCTGGTGGCCCGGATGGCCGTGCACACACAGGCCGACCTGATGGACGAAAAGGTGAGCAGCATCACCTTCAACAACAGCTACAAGGCCATCGAGACCCCGTACTACCCGGACCCGTATGACCCTGATCCCGTCACCCCGCCCACCCCTTCCACGCCGGAGAACCCGGCCCCGGCAGATGCCCGCCCGACCGTGACTGAAACCACCACCCCTAGTGCACCGGAGCCCACCGCCCCGGCCAGCGTGGTGGCGGATGCCCGCCCGGCCGAAGGTCCCAAACTGATCCAGACTGGTCAGCTGAACTGGCCCATCCCTGTTCTGACGGCAAGCGGTCTGGTGCTGGTGGCCGTGGGAGCCTACCTGATGGAGCGCAGCAAGAAACGTGAAAAGAATGCGTAAAGTATCCCCCGGGCTTGTCTGCATCGTGCTGGGTGTGGTGCTCCTGCTGGCGGCGGGCGGCCTGTACGCCTACAACCGCTGCGAGGATGCCCACGCCGGTGCCGAAGCTCAGACCGTGGTGGCCGACCTTCAGCAGAAGGTGGAGACCCCGGAACCGGAGGCAGAGAGCGGCCCCTTGGACCCCGAGCTCCCGGTGGTGGAGGTCGACGGCAACGAATATGTGGGTGAGATCTCCATCCCGGCCATCGGCATTGACCTGCCGGTGATGAGCGAGTGGAGCTACCCCCGCCTGAAGATCGCCCCCTGCCGCCAGTTCGGCTCTTCCCGCACCGATGATCTGGTCATTGCGGCGCACAACTACGAGAGCCATTTCGGCAAGCTGACCTCCCTCACAGCGGGGGACAGCGTCACCTTCACCGATATGGACGGCATCGTGAATGAGTACGTCGTGAACAAGGTCGAAGTGCTTGACCCCCACAGTGTGGAGGAAGTGGAACACAGCGGCTACGCCCTGGTGCTGTACACCTGCACCTACGGCGGCAAGACCCGTGTCACCGTCTTCTGTGATCGTGCATCGTAAAAATCAAGGCTGAAAAACAAAAAGAAGCCCCGACATTCGTCGGGGCTTCTTTTTTACTATGTGGGAACTCCCTCCGTCATTGCTGACGCAATGCCACCTCCCTCTCAGAGAGAGGCTTTTCGCTGCCGTAAGGCTCCCTCTGAGAGGGAGCTGTCGCCGGAGGCGACTGAGGGAGTTACTGTTTTTTCCACCGCCGCATCACACCCATGCCCAACGCATAGGGGCCGGTGTGCACGGCAATGGTGCAGCCGATCTGCAGCAGGACCACATTGCACTCGCAGGCGGGGTACTTGGCGCGCAGGGCGGCGCGGGTCTGCATCCAAAGCCGCTTACCCTCGTCGGCATCGTAGCCGTAGCCCACCGTGATGCAGTAGTCGTCGGGCGTGCCGTTGTGCTCGGCCAGATAGGTCATCAGCAGGTCGAGGGCCTTCTCAAAGCTCTTCTGGCGGCCGCGGGCCACACCAGCGGAGAAGATCTCGCCCTCCTTGAAAAGGATCATGGGCTTGATGCCCAGAATGTTGGCGGCACGGCCTGTGACCTTGCCGATGCGCCCGCCCTTGATGAGGTAGTCCAGATTACCCACCGTGAAGAAGATCTGGTTGGTGATCTTTTCCGCTTCCAGCCAGGTCACGGCTTCGTCCAGCGTACAGCCTGCATCCCGCATGGCCACCGCGTTTTCCACCACGATGGATTCGGTCACGGTGGCGGCGGTGCTGTCAATGACCTCGATCTTAGCATCGGGGAAATCCTCCAGCACCAGCTCCCGGGCGTTGCGGGCGCTGCCCACGCAGCCGCTCATCTTGCTGGTAAAGCAGATGCAGAGCACCGGGCGGCCCGCCTCGGCATGGGCCCGGAAGGCGGTTTCAAAATCCTCCAGCGAAGGCAGGCTGGTCTTGGGGTAGGCCGCAGGGTTATCTACCATGAACTGGTAGAAATCGCGCACGGCGATCTCCTTGCCTTCCTTGCGGTAGTGCTCACCGTCCAGCGAGACATAGAAGGGGATGATCTCAATATTCAGCGTTGCGGCCGTCTCAGGGGTCAGGTCACAGGCGCTGTCCGTGATGATATCAAACATAGTCACGTTTCCTTTTCAATGCGGCGGGTTCTGTGGCGCGGATCAGACGTTGTGGTGGATGTAGGCCTCACGCTCGGCACCCACGGAGATGTAGGTGATCTTGCAGCCAATAGCCTTTTCCAGATACTCAACGTAATCGCGGGCTTCCTGGGGCAGATCCTCCCACTTGCGGGCGGCAGTGATATCGCAGTGCCAGCCGGGCAGATACTCCACCACGGGCTGTGCGGTGTCCAGAGCCATGCCCATGGGGAAGCGCTTGGTGATGGTGCCGTCGGTCAGCTTGTAGCCGGTGACCATGGGGATCTTCTCCATGTAGTCCAGCACGTCCAGCAGGGTCAGGGCAACCTCATCGCAGCCCTGGCAGAACACGCCGTAGTGGCTTGCCACCAGGTCGATGGGGCCAACGCGGCGGGGACGGCCGGTGGCTGCACCGTACTCGTGGCCAGCCTCGCGCAGGGCGTGCTTCTCTTCCTCGGTCATGGCCAGCTCAGTGACAAAGGGGCCGTCGCCCACGCAGGAGGAGTAAGCCTTCATCACGCCGATGCTGTTGGTCAGCTTGTGGCCCGGGATGCCTGCGCCGATGGGGGCGTAAGCGCCGATGACGTTGGAGGAGGTGGTGTAGGGGTAGATGCCGAAGTCGATGTCGCGCAGAGCGCCCAGCTGGGCCTCGAACAGCACCTTCTTGTCGGCGGCATCTGCGTCAGCCAGATACTGGCCCACGTCGCAGATGTAATCCTTGAAGATAGCGGCATACTTCTCCAGCCATGCCCACATCTCGTCCACGCTGATGGGGGCGGAGTGGTAGCTGCCCTCCATCACCAGGTTCTTGGAATCCACCATGGTCACCAGGCGCTTCTTCACGCTGTCGTCCAGGTGGAGCAGGTCGCCCATGCGCAGGGTCTTCTTCATGTACTTGTCACCGTAAGTGTAGGCGATGCCGCGCTTGGTGGAGCCGAACTGTGCGCCGGTCTTGGCCAGGCGGGCCTCTTCCAGGCCGTCCTGATCGACATGGTAGGGCATGGTGATGGTGGCCCGGTCGGAGATCTTCAGGTTATCGGGGGTGATGGTGATGCCCTGCTCCCGCAGCTTGTTGATCTCGCCGTCCAGATGGTGCGGGTCGATGACCATACCGTTGCCCATCACGCAGACAACGTTGGGGCGCAGGATGCCGGAGGGCAGCAGGTTCAGCACGAACTTGCCGCGCTCGTTCTTCACGGTGTGGCCTGCGTTGTTGCCGCCCTGATACCGTGCAACGATGTCATACTCCTGGCTGATCAGATCGACCATGCGGCCCTTGCCCTCATCGCCCCAGTTGATACCCGTAATTGCAGTAAGCATAATAAATGACCTCTTTATCATTTTTTCAAAAGACAGCCTTTTCCGTGCACCTTGCCCGGGATACGCCACCTTGGGAATCTGTACCGCCCGCGGAAATGTCCGCAACAATACAATTATAGTATAGCACGAAACGCGGAACAAAAAAAGAGGGAAGAAACACTTTTCTCTCAATGATCCGCCAGGCACTCCTCTTCGTGATGCTGCTTCAGTTCTTCTTCCCCAGCTTGTGCACAGTGCCATCCGGCTCTTTGATCGAGGTGTTGTTCAACTGGGCGCGCAGGCTGGCCTTTACGTCCGCAACATACTCCTGCCGCAGGGCCTGCTGCTCTGCCTTTTCGGCATCGGTCAGGCCGGTGGTCTTGCTCTTTTTTGCCAGCTCGTTGATGCGGGCAATCTTCTCGTTTGTCATCGCAGTTCTCCTATTAGATAAAATGTGATATAATATGACCGGGATGCCCCTTCCGGCAGCTGCGGCTCTTTTGGCGAGGCAGCAGGAGGGAGCTATTTGAATCAAAGCAAGTATAACAAAGGATGAAACCGATGTCAAAACAGTTGAATTTTGCACAGCAGATGGACGAAGTGTTGAAAACGCTGGGGCCGCAGCGGCCAAAGCTGCTGCTCCACGCCTGCTGCGGGCCCTGTTCCAGCGCCGTGCTGGAAAAGCTGTGCCGGTATTTTGAGATCACGGTGCTTTACTATAACCCCAACACCTGGCCTGCCGAAGAATACTACCGCCGGGGCGAGGAGCTGAAAAAGTTTGTGGCGCAGGCGCACCCGCTGGGGGTCACGGTCATCGAGGACCACTACGACCCGCAGGAGTTCTACACGGCTGTGCAGGGGCTGGAAAACGAGCCGGAGCGGGGCGGGCGGTGCACCGTCTGCTACCGTTTGCGGATGCGCCGGGCGGCACAGTACGCAAAGGAGCACGGCTTTGATTGGTTCACCACCACGCTCTCCATCAGCCCCCACAAGGATGCTGCCCGCATCAATCAAATCGGGCAGGAGCTTGAAGCCGAATTCGGCATCAGGCACCTGCCCTCGGATTTCAAAAAGCAGAACGGCTACCTGCGCTCTCTCCAGCTCTCGGAGGAGTACGGGCTTTACCGTCAGGATTACTGTGGGTGTGAGTTCAGCGCAAAGGCGAGGGGATGAACCGCTCAGTCGCCTGCTGCTTGCCTCTCCTGCCAGGAGAGGTTTACTCCTCCCGCATTCTGGACACCAGAATTGCAAAGACGATCAGCCCCACACAGGGCACGATGTTGGTTGCCATACCAACAGCAAGACCGGCGCTTTCAGCTACCTTGCCGATGACCCAGGGCATCAGGATCGCGCCGCTGGATGCCACCGGCAGCATGATGCCCATGCTGGTCACGGTGGTCATTTTACCGGCGCTGGCCACGGCGGTGGGGTTCATACCGGCCATGGAGAAGGCAAAGGCAAACAGCAGCAGGATGGCAGGCAGCTGGCTGTGGGTCTGCATCATGGCAAAGTAGAAGGCTGTGCAGAAAACCGCCATAAACACCATGGCCTTGCGGGGCTGCCGGAGCGGGAACACAAAGGCGATGAGCAGGCGGCCGATCAGGGTGGCACCCCACATCACGGTGACGGTATAGGCCGCCAGCGTGCCTGCAATGATGCCGCTGTCCTTGAAGTAGGTGACCATCCAGCCCACAACGCTCTGCTCGGCGGCGTTCTGGCAGAACAGCAGGCCGGTGAGCAGCCAGAAGCGGGAGGAGCGCAAAAAGCTCCAATCGGTGACAGCTTCTTTGGCCTTGGCGCGGCCTGCCATGGGGGTGAACAGGTATACCAGCCAGAGCACCAGACCCAGCGCTGCCAGCGCCAGCACGGCCAGCGTGGTGCTGACCCTGGCAGCGGCAGAGATCAGAAAGGGGCAGAGCAGGGCACCGCAGGCGTAGCAGGCGTGCATGGTGTTCATGCCCCGGGTGCGGTCTGCAGAGTTGCCGCTGACAAGGATGGTGCAGGTGTTCAGGACACTGCCCTTGGCAATGCCTACAATGAAGAAGGCCAGCGCCAGCAGAATGGGCAGGCCGGTCAGGCCCATCAGGCCGTAGCCCACCGCATAGCCGATGGTCAGCAGCAGGACACTTGGCTTCATGCCCATTTTTCCCACCAGCGCACCGGCCAGCAGGCCCGCCAGCAGGTTGCCGATGCTCAGCAGGCTGAGCAGGGTGCCGGTCATGCCGTAGGCAAAGCCGTATTCTTCCTGCAGCAGGCTGACCACCACACCACTGGAAATGGTGCAGATGCCGCTGAAAAAGAAGGTGACGAAGCCCGCGTTCCGCAGGCGGGTGTTCCGTTGTTCCATAGGGTTCTCCTTGCAGTATTCGGGGGCGCAGTGCCCGTAGTTGCTTTTATTAAAGCATATTCTGGTCAGAAAGCAAGGGCTGTTGCGCCAGCAGAAGCAAAATCAGCGCCCAGTGGAAGCGCCCTGCCGTTCGGTGGGGCGCTTCTGGATTTTATTTTGCGTCTCCTATTGACAATGATCGAATCGTGCGTTATGATATTGTACGGCATCAAACAGTTATAAAGGAAACAATCCTGTCACAAACAATTCAAAAGGAAAACCATTATGCACGATGAAAGCAACAAACAGCCCTGCTGCAATCCTCCATGGGAGCCGCCGCAGGTCATCCCGGCACAGGTGCGCCGGGTGAACAACCTGATCTTCCGCAAGATCAACCAGTTCCATCGGGAGAACAACGTGGACAACGTGACCCCCATGCACGACTGGATCATGAGCTACCTCTACTGGCACAAGAACGACCCCGTGTACCAGCGCGATATCGAGCGGGAGTTCTCCATCACACGCTCGACTGTGACGAACATCCTGCAGCTGATGGAGCGCAAGGGCTACATCGAGCGCCAGAGCGTGCCGCAGGATGCCCGGCTGAAGCGGCTGATCCTGACGGAAGAGGGAGGCCGCGTCCACGAAAAGACGATGCTCTCCCTGCACCAGACCGATGAGTTTGTGGCCGGATTGCTGACGGAAGAGGAAAACGCAGAGCTTCTGCGGTTATTGAACAAGCTGCGCAAGGGGCTGGAATGACCCCTGCAAATAAACTTCAGGAGGATTACAACAGATGATCAAAAAACTTGTGTCACATCTGGGCGAGTACAAGCGCGCCGCGATCCTGACACCGATCTTCTCTGCTCTGGAAGCCATCATGGATGTGCTGCTGCCCACCATCATGGCCTTTATCATTGACCAGGGCATTGAAAAGGGCGATATGAACGCCGTTGTCAAGTACGGCCTGCTCACCTTCCTGGTGGCGGCCATTGCCCTGCTGCTGGGCGTGCTGGCCGGCAGGTTTGCTGCCACGGCATCCACCGGCTTTGCAGGCAACCTGCGCGATGCGATGTATGAGAACATCCAGCATTTCTCGTTCTCCAACATCGACAAGTACTCCACGGCTGGTCTGGTCACCCGTATGACCACCGACGTGACCAACCTGCAGAACGCGTTCCAGATGATCGAGCGCATGTGCGTGCGTGCCCCCGTCCATCTGGTTTTCGCGCTGATCATGGCCTCCATGGTCAGCCGCTCGCTGACCATGGTGTTCCTGGTGGCGATCGTGTTCCTGGTGGCAGTGCTGGCAGGCATTATGGTCCCCACCTTCGGCATCTTTGATAAGGTGTTCAAGAACTACGATAACCTGAACGCCTCCGTGCAGGAGAATGTCTCGGCCATCCGCGTGGTCAAGAGCTTTGTCCGGGAGCACTTTGAGAACGAGAAGTACACCAAGGCCTGCGAGAGCCTGTACAAGCAGTTCGTTCACGCCGAGAGCCGCCTGAGCTTCAACAATCCCGCCATGCTGGTCTCTGTGTACGGCTGCAACATCGCCCTGAGCTGGTTCGGTGCACATTACGTCCTGAACGGTGCAATCACCACCGGCCAGCTGAACGCCCTGTTCGGTTACATTATGAACATCCTGATGGCCCTGATGATGCTGAGCATGGCCTTTGTGATGATCGCCATGTCCGCCGCTTCTGCCCGCCGTATCGTGGAAGTGCTGGATGAGACCACCGACCTGCCCGCCCCCAAGGCACCGGTGCAGCAGGTCAGGGATGGCGGCATCGAGTTCGAGCACGTTACCTTTAAGTATCAGCACGGCTCCGGCCAGCCTGTCCTGAACGATGTCACCTTCAGCATCCGGCCGGGCGAGACGCTGGGCATCATCGGCGGCACCGGCAGTGCAAAATCCAGTCTGGTGCAGCTGATCCCCCGCCTGTATGATGCCGAGACCGGCTCTGTCAAGGTGGGCGGCGTGGACGTTAAGGATTACAGCCTGGATGTCCTCCGCCGGGAGGTCTCCATGGTGCTGCAGAAGAACGTTCTGTTCAGCGGCACCATCCTCGACAACCTGCGCTGGGGCGATGAGAATGCCAGCGAGGAAGAGTGCATCCGGGTGGCCAAGCTGGCCTGCGCCGATGAGTTCATCGAGCGCTTCCCCGACAAGTACAATACCTGGATCGAGCAGGGCGGCTCCAACGTGTCCGGCGGCCAGAAGCAGCGCCTGACCATTGCCCGCGCGCTGCTGCGCAAGCCCAAGGTGCTGATCCTGGACGACAGCACCAGCGCCGTGGATACCGCCACCGATGCCAAGATCCGCAAGGCCTTCCGGGAGGAGATCCCCGGCACCACCAAGATCATCATTGCACAGCGCATCTCCTCCGTGCAGGATGCAGACCGCATCCTGGTGCTGGACAACGGCCAGATCAACGGCCTGGGCACCCACGAGGAGCTGCTCAAGACAAACAAGATCTATCAGGAAGTTTACAACAGCCAGACCCAGGGCGGCGGCGATTTTGACAAGCAGGGAGGTGAGCAGTAATGGCACAGGTGAAAGAAGTAAAGGGCCCCGGCCCCCGTGGGGTGGGCGGCCCCAAGCCGAAGGTCGAGAACCCGGGCAAGCTGCTCAAGCGGATCATGGATGAGATGTTCAAGCACTATCTGCCCCACTGCATCCTTGTGCTGGTCTGCATCATCGTCAGCGCGCTGGCAAATGTGCAGGCAAGCCTTTTCCTCAAGACCCTGATCGATGATTATATCGTCCCCATGACCAAGCAGGCCACGCCGGACTTCGGCCCGCTGGCAGGCGCACTGGTGCGCATCGGCTGCATCTACGCCATCGGCGTGCTGGCCGCATGGCTCAACGCCCGTATCATGGTCAACGTGACCCAGGGCACCCTGCGCAACCTGCGCGTCCAGCTTTTCACCCACATGGAAAGCCTGCCCATCCGGTATTTTGACTCCCACCCCCACGGCGACATCATGTCGGTGTACACCAACGATGTGGACACCCTGCGCCAGATGATCAGCCAGAGCATCCCCCAGCTGGTGTCCAGCGCCATCACCATCGTGTCCGTGTTCACCAGCATGTGCCTGATGAGCTGGCAGCTCACCGTTGTCACCATGCTGATGGTGGCCCTGATGCTGTTCTGCTCCAAGAAGATCACTTCCATGAGCGGCAAGTATTTTGTGGCCCAGCAGAAGGATCTGGGCAAGGTGAACGGCTACATCGAAGAGATGATGGAGGGCCAGAAGGTCGTCAAGGTGTTCACCCACGAGCAGAAGGCTCTGGATGGCTTCCGGCAGCTGAACGATAAGCTGAAGGAAAGCGCCAAGCAGGCCAACAACTACGCCAACATCATCATGCCCGTTACCGCACAGCTGGGCAATATCAGCTATGCAGTCTGTGCTCTGGCGGGCGCGGCCATGGCCGTTGGCAATGTCGGCGGCATGACCCTGGGCACCGTGATGGCCTTCCTGAGCCTGAACAAGGGCTTCAATATGCCCATCAGCCAGGTATCCATGCAGGCCAACAGCGTGATCATGGCACTGGCCGGTGCGGAGCGTATCTTCAAGATGATGGACGAGACCAGCGAGGCCGACGAGGGCTATGTCACCCTGGTCAACGTCAAGTATGGCAAGGATGACGAGCTGGTGGAGACCACCGAGCGCACCGGCATCTGGGCCTGGAAGCATCCCCACCACGACGGCACCACCACCTACCACAAGCTGGCGGGTGACATCACCTTTACCGATGTCGATTTTGGCTATGTGCCTGAAAAGACCGTTCTGCACGGGATCAACCTCTATGGCCGCCCGGGCCAGAAGATCGCCTTTGTCGGCTCCACTGGTGCCGGCAAAACGACCATCACCAACCTGATCAACCGCTTCTACGATATCGCAGACGGCAAGATCCGGTATGATGGCATCAACATCCGCAAGATCAAAAAGGACGACCTGCGCCGCTCTCTGGGCATCGTTCTGCAGGATACCCACCTGTTCACCGGCACGGTCATGGAGAACATCCGCTATGGCCGCCTGGATGCCACCGATGAGGAGTGCATTGCCGCCGCAAAGCTGGCCAATGCCGATGGCTTTGTCAAGCGTCTGCCCGATGGCTACAACACCATGCTGACCAACGACGGCGCAAACCTGTCGCAGGGGCAGCGCCAGCTGCTGGCCATTGCCCGCGCCGCGGTTGCCGATCCCCCGGTGCTGATCCTGGACGAGGCGACCTCCTCCATTGATACCCGCACTGAGGCGCTGGTCCAGCGCGGCATGGACGGCCTGATGTATGGCCGCACCAGCTTTGTCATTGCCCACCGTCTGTCTACCGTCCGCAATGCAGACTGCATCGTGGTTCTGGAGCAGGGCCGCATCATCGAGCGCGGCAGCCACGACGAGCTGATCGCCAAGAAGGGCAAGTATTACCAGCTCTACACCGGTAATCTGGCTGAAAATTAAAGAAAAAGCGTAAAAAACGGAGCCGCTGTACAAAATGATGTGCAGCGGCTCCGTTTATTTTCAATTTGTTCAAATTCCTCACAAAGAAACTCCATTTTTATCCTGTACAATAAGGGTGCAGTCAGGGAGGAACAGAAAAATATCCTCCCAAGATGCCATGCAGGCAATCAAAACCGCGCATCTCCGGCAGAAACCGGGCGGCGCGGCCCCTTTAAAAAAACACTGTCCCCTGCTGATGCGAGGCAATAGCCAAGGCAGCGGACAGACTACCAACCATCTCCTGACAGCCGCAAATGTTTGGGAGTTCTCATACACAGCCAGCGCCGCTTTCTCCTCCTTTCCACGGCGCTGGCTGTTTTTGTTTGTCTACAGATTAAACCTCTCAGTCTCGCTTCGCTCGCCAGCGTCCGGGTTGCGGCTCCCAGCGTCCGCTTCGTGCAAAGTTTTGCACTCGCGTCCTGCTGGCCGCTGCCCCAACAACTCCTCCCTGTTTCCGCCACTGGCGGCGGTCATCGTCGTTGCCCTAGTAGGGGAGCCCTTGGCATTCCGTTGTGTTTGCATCGTTACTCAGTAACTGTTCTAATACATGCTCCCTTAACTGTGGCAAATCGATTACATGAATCCCCATCTTTTCCATCCGATACAAGACCAGAGCGGGGCTCTGGTCTTTTTTTGCGGCAGAAGCCATAACACTGCGTGTAAAGGCAAGAATCCTGTCCTTTTTGCAGAAAAAGATCAGCTGCACATGGCCGGTGAACAGAGCAAACAGGGCTGTGCGCAGCTCCCGGGAGCCGAAGAGGAGGAGCAGGTCGCTCTCCTCTAAAAAGAGAACGTCTGCCCGGTCAAGAAACTGCAGGGCGGTCTGGCACAGGGCCTCCCGCTGCGGCCAGTAGGGCGCGGTCTGCGCCAGCCGGGGAAGATAGCAGCAGAGTGCCCCGGCATCCCGGGCGGCGGCAAGGGCCTTGAGGTGGGCCAGCCGCAGGGGGCTGTCCACCAGCCCGGTGGAGGAAAAGCAGAAGGCAGAGGCTCCCCGGAACGGGGCGGCCTCCAGCTGTTCCGGCCCAAGGGCCAGCCCGGCGGTGTGGGCACGGTAGGGCAGAGCGGTGTCCTCTCCGGTGAACACCACCGGTGTGGGGAAGGCATCCGTGAAGCAGAGCAGGGAGCAATCCACACCATCCCGGGCAAGCCGGGCCGCCAGCTTGCGGCCAAAGGGGTCGGCTCCCAGCTGGGCCAGCAGAGCCGCCTGCCCGCCCAATGCGGCGTACTGGCGGCAGAAGCCTGCGCCCCAGCCGCCGGTCTGCGCCCGGAATGTCTCCGTCAGCTCCGGAGCCGTGGCGGCGTTCAGCTCCAGCCAGACTTCGCCCAGACACAAAACGGACATGTGCACCCCTCCCTCCGCAAATAAAAATCGGGTTACAGTATACACGATTTGCCCATCGGATGCAACCGATCCGGGGCGAATCCTGACGGAATAAAAGTGCCCGCGGGCAGGAACGATCCGATTTTACAAAGACCACCTGTTTTTTACCAATGCCTGTTTTTCATTGCCCAAGGTTTACCTAAGATTTGCCTTACCATGGTTTCCCCTCTTTCTCCAAACGGGTACAATAGAACCGTTCCCAAGAAACATTGCAACAGGGCCCGGGAGGGCTCAGGATAAGAGAGGAATTATCGTATGAAAGAACATAAAATGTCCCGCCGCAACTTCCTGAAAGTGGGTGCTGTGGCATCTGCCGCCGGTCTGATGACAGCTGCCCCCGTGGCTGCAAACGCTGCCGCTCCGGCTGCTTCCACCGCAGCTGACGAGGAGAACTGCTTTGGCCTGTTCCAGAAGAAGCCCAAGTACATCTTCCTGTTCATCGGCGATGGCATGGGCACTGCCCAGATCCAGTCTGCCCGCTTCTATCAGGGCACTGTTACCAACAACGGTGCCATCACCGAGGCAGAGCTGAGCTTTACCCAGTTCCCGGAGGTGGGCAGTGTGACCACCTACGACAGCACCTCCTTCTGCCCGGACTCCGCTTCCACCGCCACCTCCATCGCCTCCGGCAAAAAGACCGAGAGCGGTGTCATCAATATGTGCCCCTGGACCCGTGATGTGCCCTATGAGACCATTGCAGAGAAGCTCCATAAGCAGAAGGGCTACAAGGTTGGCATTGTTTCCACGGTGAATATTGACCACGCCACCCCTGCTGCCTTCTATGCACACCAGAAGACCCGCAAGAACTACTATCAGATCGGCGTGGAGCTGGCAAACTCCGGCTTTGAGTATTTCGCAGGCGGCGAGTTCCAGAAGGTGAATGGCGATGGCACCGGCCCCAACAACCACGAGGTGGCTGCACAGGCTGGTTACAACGTTGTCACCACCCAGGCCGGTGCTGCTGCCCTGAAGGCCGGGGCAGGCAAGACCCTGATCATTGCCGAGAACCTGGCCGACGGCAAGTCCATGAACTACGCCATGGATGCCGCTCCGGGAGAGTGGCAGCTGACCAACTATGTCCGCAAGGGCATTGAGCTGCTGGACAACAGCAACGGCTTCTTTATGATGGTGGAGTCCGGCAAGATCGACTGGGCCTGCCACGCCAACGATGCCGCTGCCTCCATCCATGATGTGATCGAGATGCACAACGCAGTGCAGGCCGCTGTGGAGTTTTATGCCCAGCACCCCGACGACACCCTGATCCTGGTGACCGCTGACCACGAGACCGGTGGTCTGGGCATTGGCTACAAGACCACCAACTACGATACCTTCCTGACCAACCTGGCCCACCAGAAGATGTCCTACGCAAAGTTCGATTCCACCTATGTGAACAACTACGTGAAGAATCAGACTCCCTTTGAGACTGCCATGCAGGACGTGAAGGCAAACTTCGGCCTGACCCTGCCCACCGACCCCGATGCCGCCAGCGCAGGCAAGCTGCTGCTGACCGACTACGAGGTGGAGAACCTGCGCACCGCTTACGAGCGCACCCTCAAGGTCGGCTCTTCCAGCCAGAGCAAGATGAGCCAGCAGGATTACGAGCTGTATGGCACCTACATCCCCTTCAGCATGGCCATCTGCCACACCATCAACCACAAGTCTGGTGTGGATCACACCACCTACGCCCACACCGGTGCCATGGTGAACCTCTACGCCCGTGGTCAGGGTGCAGACAAGTTCCGCGGCGTGTATGACAACACCGAGATCTTCCACAAGCTGGCTGAGCTGACCGATGTGCAGTAAATAACCAGCCCATTTGTACCCCAAAGCCCTCCGGGACGAGACGCACCGGAGGGCTTTTTGTGTAGGCCGGAATTGTGCACCCCACCAAAAATCTGCCCCGCGAATTGGGAAAGATGATGGGAGTTGTGGTTGCAATGGGCCGGAAAAAGGCATATAATAGGACCATCAACAGAGTAAGGCCATGCGCGTTAAGTGCCGCATCAACGGGGAGTTGTGCTGCGGACGAAGGTAAGACCCGCGGTGCATGGCCTGCATCCCGCTGCTGCATGGACTTGGGTGCAGATGGGGCCGTCTGCGGCCCCGTCTGGATGTGAACCGTTGAATCACGCCCTCCTTTGTGCGGTTTGTCACAGGGGAGGGCGTTTTGCATTGCCCGCCCCGCGGTTCCCGAAACAGGGGAGGACAATTGATATGAACCATTCCAGAAATTCCGTCCGCAAGCTCACCATGCTGGCCCTGCTCACTGCCATGAGCATCGTGTTTGCCCGGGTGCTGAGCATTTCCACCGGCTTTGTCCGGTTCAACCTGGGCAGCCTGCCCACCCTGCTGGCCGCTGTGCTGTTCGGGCCGGTGGAGGGCTTTGCCGTGGGTGCAGTGGCCGATATGATCGGCGGCACCCTTTCCGGCTACGCCATCAATCCGCTGATCACGCTGGGGGCTGGCTCCATCGGCCTGACGGCGGGCCTTCTCTGGCGCGCTCTGCCCAACCTGCGGCTGGGCCTGCGCACCCAGATCAGCGTGTTTGCCGGCCATGCGGTGGGCTCCATTGTCATCAACTCGCTGGCACTCCACCTCTTCTATAACTATCCGTGGAGCGTGCTGGTGACCCGCATTCCCAACGCGCTGGTCCTGGCGGCGGTGAATACCGTGCTGGTGCGCCTGCTGCTGGAAAACAAAACGATCCGAGGCATTGCACAATGAACTATGAAGAAGCGCTGAACTATATCCATGCCGTCCAGTGGGCGGGGCACAAGCCGGGCCTGACCCGCACCCGGACCCTGCTGGCCGCACTGGGGAACCCGCACAAGCAGCTGAGATTCATCCATGTGGCGGGCACCAACGGCAAGGGCAGCACGGCGGCCATGCTGGCCTCCTGCCTGCAGGCGGCGGGTTACCGGGTGGGCCTGTATACTTCGCCCTTTATCAACCGGTTCAACGAGCGCATTCAGGTAAACGGCCAACAGATCCCGGACGAGGCGCTGGTGCGGCTGGTGGAGCGTGTGAAGCCCGCTGCCGATGCCATGACCGATATCCCCACCGAGTTCGAGATCATCACGGCGTTGGGGATGCTCTGGTTCGCTGAGACGAAATGTGACATCGTGGTGCTGGAGGTGGGCCTGGGCGGCACGCTGGATTCCACCAACGTTATCGACCCGCCGGAGTGCGCGGTCATCACGGCGCTGGGCATGGATCATGTGAAGGAGCTGGGCCCCACCCTGGCCGATATCGCGTCGGCCAAGGCGGGCATCATTAAGCCGGGCAGTCCGGTGGTGAGCTATGGCGGTGTGCCCGAGGCCGATGCCGTCATCGCCCGTACGGCGGCAGAGCGGCACGCGCCGCTGACCGTGGTGGATCTCAGCAGGCTGACCATCGAGGACGGGGATCTGGATGCTGTCACCTTTGATTTTGACGGCCTGAATGGCATCCGCCTGCCCCTGATCGGCAGCTATCAGCCCCGGAACGCTGCCACGGCCATTACGGCCCTGCGGGTGCTGCGCAGCCGGGGCTGGAACATCCCGGACAGTGCCATCCGTGCCGGTCTGGAACAGGTGCGCTGGCCGGGCCGGTTCGAGCTGCTGCGGCATTCGCCCGTCTTTTTGCTGGATGGCAGCCACAACGCCCACGGAATGCGGGCCACCGTGCAGAGCCTGCGGGACCGCTTTCCGGGGCAGAAGTTCGTGTTCCTGCTCAGCATCATGGCGGATAAGGATGTGGACGAGATGCTGGCACTGCTCCTGCCGCTGGCCGGGCAGTTCGTCACCGTAGCGGCCCATACCCCCCGCGCCATGCCCGCTGAGACGCTGGCCGAACAGATCTGCGCCCGGGGCGGCAGGGCCGAGCCCGCTTCCACCATTGAAGCCGGTGTGGCCCGGGCGGTCGCCCTTGGGGGCACCGGCCCCGTGTGCGCGCTGGGCACGCTCTACTTCTCCGGCGATGTGCGGGAAGCGTTTGCAAAATTGAACCAGTAAAGAAGAGGGGCTGCGGCACACGGGAAAAACCGGTGCAGCAGCCCCCTTTTTGCGGACTGGCTTACAAAAAAATGCCCCGCTGTTTTGTGATGCACAGAACAGCGGGGCAGTATCATTTATGGGGCGGGAATGTGCTCAGGAGATGCGCTTCGGCTCAGGCCTTGCCTGCGCAGCCGAACAGCTCGATCTTTTCCTTGCACTTGTCAACGATGGCCTGAGCGCCGGGAGCCAGCAGCTTGCGGGGGTCGAAGCCCTTGCCCTGCTGATCCTTGCCAGCCTCGATGTACTTGCGGGTGGCCTCAGCAAAGACCAGCTGGCACTCGGTGTTGATGTTGATCTTGGAAACGCCCAGGCTGATGGCCTTCTGGATCATCTCGTCGGGGATGCCGGTGCCGCCGTGCAGGACCAGAGGAATGTTGTTGGTAGCCTTGTGGATGCGGTCCAGAGCCTCAAAGTCCAGGCCCTTCCAGTTGGCGGGGTAAACGCCGTGGATGTTGCCGATGCCGGCAGCCAGGAAGTCGATGCCCAGATCGGTGATCTTTGCGCACTCGGCGGGGTCTGCGATCTCGCCAGCGCCCACAACGCCGTCCTCAACGCCGCCGATGGAGCCGACCTCGGCCTCGATGCTCAGGCCCTTGGAGTGTGCCAGAGCGACCAGCTCCTTGGTCTTTTCCACATTCTCCTCGATGGAGTAATGGCTGCCGTCGAACATGATGGAGGAGAAGCCGGCCTCAACGCAGGCCTTGCAGCCCTCGTAGGTGCCGTGGTCCAGGTGCAGGGCAACGGGAACGGTGATGCCCATGGTCTCCACCATGGAGCTGACCATGGCGGCAACGGTCTTGAAGCCGGTCATGTATTTGCCTGCGCCCTCAGAGACACCCAGGATAACGGGGCTCTTCATTTCCTCACAGGCAGTCAGGACTGCCTTGGTCCACTCCAGATTGTTGATGTTGAACTGGGGCACACCATAGTGGCCATCGCGTGCCTTGATCAGCATTTCGGTTGCATTTACCAACATTATTCATTACCTCCGCAAAATCATTTTGGGGTGAAAAAGCCGTTTTGGATACAAGATTGCGCATCCTTTAACGAACCTAAGGGTAGTATACCCCAATTACAGGATAAAATCAAGGCGGTTCCCGCGGCGTTTTCAACACAAATTCACATTGGGCATTTTGATGTTGGAGATTCTGGCAAAAACCACTGGATCTCCCTTCAAAAAATTGTCATAATTCCGACTTGAATTTTACAAAAAGTACGGCGGAAAGTTTGCGTGTCGAACCTGGGAGGTTGAAAACTCGGTGGAAACTGTGGAATTCCACCCGGAAAGTGGGCGTACAAACTTGATTTTTGAACATTTTCCACCGGGTTTTCAACATGTGGAAAAATTTGAGCCGAATTACCGATTGTATAGCCTGCTGAATGTGGAAAACTTTTGCCTTCGGCAAACATTGCGAAGAATGCCGGGGTATGCTATACTTTAGAATGTATCAGTGTCAAAATATAGTAAAACTGAAACGGAACGAAACCATGGCGCGGCTCAAACGGCCCGCCTTGCCATAGAATGGAAGGAGAACACATCAATGGACGAACAGAAAATGCCGCGCCGCCCCCGCCGCAGCAGCACGGAGGAGCAGCCCAAGAATGAGAGCCTGGTCTACGGCAAAAATCCCGTGACCGAGCTGCTCAAGAGCGGTTCCGGCGTGGATACCGTGCTGATCGCGGAGGGCATGGCCCCCGCCGTGGCAGCTTACTATACCGCCATGGCCAAGGAGGCCGGGGCCACGGTCAAGCGGGTGCACCCCAACAAGCTGCGCCTGATGACCGGCACCGAGAGCCATCAGGGCGTGGCTGCCTTTGCCAGCGAGATCGAATATGTGACCGTGGAGGACCTGCTGAACGTTGCCAGAGAGAAGGGGGAGCCCCCTTTCCTGGTGCTGAGTGACGGCATCGAGGACCCCCATAATCTGGGCGCGGTGATGCGCTCTGCTCTGCTGTGCGGAGCTCACGGCATCGTCATCCCCAAGCGGGGCGGCGCGTCCGTGACCCCCACCGTTATCAAGTCCAGCGCCGGTGCGGCCGAGCGCCTGCCTGTGGCCCGCGTGGCCAACATCGGCGAGACCATCCGCCGCCTGAAGGATCAGGGGGTGTTCGTCTACTGTGCCGATATGGACGGCGTGCCCCTGCGCAAGAACAACCTGACCGGCCCCATCGCACTGGTGCTGGGCAGCGAAGGCAGTGGTGTATCCCAGCTGGTGAAAAAGCTCTGCGATGGTGTGGTGCGGCTGGATATGGCCGCTCAGGGCACCGGTGTGGACAGCTTCAATGTCTCGGTGGCGGCTGGCATCATCCTGTACGAGATCCAGAGCCAGCGCGCCGCAGAGTAAGAAACAGCGGCCAGACCGCCGTGACCAGAACAGGGAGGGACTAGGATGCCAAAGGATGATAAGCGCAAAGAGCTGACACAGGAAGAGATCGATGCGCAGAACGAGAAGTTCCGCACGTTTTTCAGCACCAGCGTGGCACAGGTGCCCGAAGAGATGAAGCGCCGCGATGAGGAAAAGGAGAGCACCGGCAGCCTGCTGGGCAAGCTCTTTCACCGCGAAAAGGACAAAGAGGAGCCAGCCGCCGCCCCGGCCGTGCAGAATGAGCTGCCGCCCACGGGTGAGATCGTGCTGGGCCATGAGGAAGAAGCCGAGGCCGGCCTGGAGCTGGCATTGGAGCCCGGAGAGCTGGAGGAAGCAGAGCCTGTGGCTCTGCCCACCGCGCCGGAAGCCCCCGCAGCGCCGAAGCCGGAACCCCGGCCCGCACCCCAGCCCGAGAAAAAGCCGGAGCCGCCCCGCCGCCGGGAACCCCTGACCCCGCAGGAGCAGCAGGAGGATGCAGAGATGGCCGAACTCAAGGCCATGCTCTATGGCACCCCCAAGCCTGCCCCGGTGGAGGAGGTGCAGGATGCCCCCGAAGAGGTGCTGGCCGTGGAGCCGGAAGCTCCCGCAGCGCCTGAGGGCCCGGCCATCCCCATGGTGTTTGCCGAGGATCAGTCGGTAAAGCAGGCAAGGTCTGCCCCGGAAGCCGCGCCAGAGGTTGAGCCGGAACCGGAAACGGCTTTCCAGTTCTTTGGCAAGGGCGCGGACGAGAACGAGCCGCAGGCCCCTACCCGCACCGAGGCCCCCAGCAAGGACGACAGCATGAGCCTGCCGCTGATGGGGCTGGAAGAGGACGAGGCACCCGCCCGGCCTGCCGCACCGGCAGAGGAGGCCCCGGCCCAGCCTGCTGAGGAAGCGGCTCCTGCCGCGCCGGAGGCTGCGGAGAAGCCTGAAGAGGAAGCCGAGCCGGAAACGCCCGAGCAGGTGGGGGAGAAGCTCCGCCGGATGGGCGCGGAGCTGACGCTGCGGTGTGTGCTGGAGGGCATCCTTGCCGTGGTACTGCTCCACTTTGGCCTTGTTGCCGAGGGGCTGCTGGCCCCTGTGGCCTCCCTTGACCCCGTGATCGCCCCGGCGGCGTTCTATGCCGCCAACCTGCTCTTTCTGGCCGGTGCGCTGGCTGTGGGCTGGCCTGTCCTGCGGGATGGCCTGCAGGGCCTCAAGGGCCGCCCCAGTGCAGACACCATGCCGGCGCTGGCTGCCTGCGGTGCGCTGGTGCAGGCTGCGGTCGCCCTGCTCAACGCCCAGAGCTATCAGAACTCCAGCTGGACGCTGCTTTCCGGCGTGGCCGCACTGGGCCTGTTCCTGGCCCTGCTGGGCAGCCGTGTCCTGCTGACTGCCGTCAGAAACGGCTATGACCTTGCCGCCCGATCCCCTGAGGGGCTGCAGGGCGCGTTCCGTGTCCGGGATAAGGACCTGATCCGGGTGCTGGCCCGGAGCCTGGATCAGAAAGACCCCTGGGTGCTGCTCAGCCGCCCTGTCCAGTGGGACGAGGCGCTGGTGGAGCAGAGCTTCGGGGAGCGCGCCAGTGAGCGCCGCGCCCGCAAGACAGCCCTGATCCTGCTGGGTGCTGCCGTGCTCAGCGGGCTGGTGTTCCTGCTGTTTGGCGGCGGGCCCAACGGCATGGCCGCAGCCCTGACCTCCATGCTCTGCATGGGTGCACCGCTGTCCTCCACCCTGGTTGCGGGCATCGCGTCTCTGCGCCTGCAAAAGACCGCTGCCGCCGCCGGTGCCGTGGTGCCCGGCTGGGCCGCCATTGAGGAGCTGGGCGGCGTGGACACCGTGCAGGTGGATGCCGACGAGCTCTTTACCGCCGACAGCGTGAATCTGGAGGACATCCGCATCTTCAAGGGCGGCCGCATCGACCGTGCCATCCTCTATGCGGCCAGCATCCTCAACCACAGCTGCGAGACCCTGCGGGGCCTGTTCCGCCAGATCATCGAGGACCGCACCGAGATCCTGTACCCTGTGAAGGATCTGGAGGTCCACCACGGCCTTGGCTTTGCCGCCTGGTGCGATAACAACCGGGTGCTCATCGGCAACCGGCTGTACATGGAGCGGGAGGGCGTGCCCCTGCCTGAGCAGGAGTACGAGGATGAGCACTCCCAGAACGGCACGCTGCAGATCCTGTATCTGGCTGTTTCCGGCAGCCTGCACGCCATGTTCGTGCTCCACTATGTGGGCGGCCGCAACGCCGCCCGCGGTCTGGAGGTGCTGCAGCGGGAGAACATCCGCCTGCTGGTCACCTGTGAGGACCCCAGCCTGACGGCCCGCCACATCACCGAGGCTTATCATCTGCCCGAGGGGATGATCACCCTGCTGGATCAGGAGCAGTGCAGCGCGCTGACCCCTGCCCAGCCGGACGAGACCGCCCGCTGCTGTATGCTGCATGATAAGGGCTTTGCCAGCCTGATCGGCGGCCTGCGCGCGGCGGAAAAGGCCCAGAACGCCGAGACGAGCGCCACCACGGTGCAGATGGTCTCGGACTGGTTCTCGGTGGTCATCGGTGTTCTGCTGACCTACGCGGGCAGCATCGGCACCCTGTCGGTGGCAGCTGTCCTGATGTATCAGGCGGCATGGAGTGCTTTGAGCATTGCGGTCTGCGCCCTGAAACAGCATAACTGAGAGATATTCTCAAAATAAATAGGAATTATTCTTGATTTCAATTCGGAACTCTGGTATAATCAGTGCAGAAGGAACGCCCCGGCGGTCACCGGCGGCGAAATGATACACCGCACAAACAAAAGGAGAGCACGAATATGGAACTCAAGGGTACCAAGACCGAGAAAAACCTGTGGGAAGCCTTTGCAGGCGAGAGCCAGGCCCGCAACAAGTATACCTTCTTCGCCAGCGTGGCCAAGAAGGAGGGCTATGAGCAGCTGGCAGCAATCTTTGAGGAGACGGCTGCCAACGAGAAGGAGCACGCCAAGATGTGGTTCAAGGCCCTGAACGGCGGCTCCATCCCCGATACCATGACCTGCCTGGAAATGGCAGCCGGCGGCGAGCACGACGAGTGGACCGAGATGTACCCCCGGATGGCCGCAGAGGCCAAGGAAGAGGGCTTTACCCAGCTGGCTGCCCTGTTCACCATGGTGGCGCAGATCGAGAAAGAGCACGAGGAGCGCTACCGTGAGCTGGCCGAGAACCTGAAGAACAACACGGTTTTTGCCCGGGAAGAGCAGCAGGTCTGGCAGTGCCGGAACTGCGGCTACACCTATATCGGCAAGTCGGCTCCCCTGAAGTGCCCGGTCTGCGCACATCCCCAGAGCTACTTTGAGCTGAAAAAGCACAATTATTGATCCTGTCCGGAACGCCGCAGCTCCCACGCCGGGACTGCGGCGTTCTTTTTGCACAAAATTTTCCGGAAAAACTGGCATTCCCGACGAAATCGGGTGCGAAAGCACAGCACTTTGGGCGAAGAACTTGACCCACATTGGCCGGACGTGTAAAATGAATCAGTAGTGAGAAAAATCATGGACGCGAAATTTTTCCATGTGTGCGGCATTCCTTTGATCCCATGGGATGAAACAAGGAGGGAAGTTCGACCCAATGAAATGGAAATTCCAAACCGCGGGGCGGCTTCTGGCCCTGCTGGCTCTGAGCGGGGCCCTGCTGGCTGCCCCTTTGCCCGCGCAGGCCGCGCCCGGTGTGCTGACAGGCCTGACCGGAACCGGCTCCAAGCTGGAACTGGAGCTGACCGAGATGGAGCTGGAGATCACCGATGATGACCCCCGCCCCAAGGGCTACCTGTACACCAGCGGCCAGAGCGATTATTACTTCATCGTCTGGATGAGCAGCAACTCCAATGTTGCCACGGTGGATGGCGACGGCAAGGTGACGGGCCGCAATGCAGGCACTGCCATCATCACCGCCATCTCCGACCACGGCGAACGTGCCGCCTGCAAGGTGACCGTGACCCGCAAAAATGAAGAATCAGCCAGAAAAAAGCCCACGCTGGATACCACCAGCCTGAGCCTTGTGCTGCAGTACAATGACCTGCACCCCACCCATCAGCTCCAGTTGACCAACAGCGACCACTCCTTTCTCTATGTCTACCAGTGGATGAGCAGCAACCCTGAGGTGGCTACGGTCAGCGACAAGGGCCTTGTCACGGCTCAGGCGGCGGGCACCACCACCATCACGGCAATGGTCTCCAACGGCCAGGCTTTGCGGTGCAGCGTCACGGTGACTTCGGATATCGGCAAGGTGACTTTGAACAAGAGTGACCTGCTGCTCCGCATCGTGGGCACCCAGGAGCGCCTGACGGCCACCGTTGCGGTGGAAGGCGGCGGCAGCGTGCCCATTACATGGGTCAGCAGCAACCCGGGTGTCGTTACCGTGGATGCGGATGGCGTGGTGACCGCCATTGCCGATGGAGAAGCCAAGGTCACGGCCCTTTCGCCCGCCGGACGCTTTGACGTGTGCAGCGTTGTGGTGGGCATGGCGGCGGAGAAGTACGAATCTGAAGCCGACCTTGCTGACGAGCTCAAGCTCCCTGACCCCTACGTTGCCGTAAGGCTGAATAAACTGGCATAAAGAAAAAGCACCCGCCCATGGCTGTTTTTGACAGCTATGGGCGGTTTTTGCGTGTATGGAAACGGATGCGCTGGGAAAAACTTGCCGAAGAGGAATTTTTTTCAAAAAATATTTTGCGTTGCATGGCGTGGTGTACCTGACACATCCGGCCGCCTCCGGCAGGTGAAAAAGGACAAAATGGCTCGAACGTTGTTTAAGACAGGGAGCGGCTGCCCCACAGAGCGGCGAAATCGCTGCAAAAAAGGCGGCTGTCCGGCATGTTTGACACATTTTACAAGAATTTGACGTAAATGGATTGAATTCACGACTCTTGACAGAAGGCGGGACAAACCATTATCCTTTTATCAGTGGAAAGTATTTTATGCCGCCAGGCGTTGGAATGCCTGGTGGACAAGTGTGTGTCAGGAGGGAAAGAATATGACCAACTACCGGAACCGAATCGGGGAAGCCATTGCCTTTGCCCGGAATGTGGCGGGCAGATCCCAGCAGGAGCTTGCGGATATGCTGGGGCGGGACAAGCGCACCATTCAGAAATGGGAGCGGGGCGAGATCCGCATTGCGCTGGAGGATTATCTGGATGTATTCGATACTCTGCACCTGCCGGTGGGGCCCTATGAAATGTGGATCCGGCATCCGGAGCTCTTTCCGCGCGGCATGGAGGATATCAAGGGCTTCAGCACGGAGAAAAAGCGGCGGGTACTGGCGGATTATTACCTGCATCAGGCTGCACCGCTGGAGATCGAGCAGGAGTATTACATCCTGTTCGGCGACCACGGCAGCAACAGCTGCGGCATCCGGCAGGAGCTGCTGGCCAACCTGCAGACTCCGCTCCGTGACCGCAAACGGATCGTGAACCAGATCATCGACAACTACTATGAGGCCCGGGCCATCGGACATCTGACGGACCCGGAGGGCCAGCAGCCAGTGATGCCCATTCTGGAAGCCTGCTACGATGCCAGTGCACGGAGCGTGAAAGCCAACGAGAACCGGTACAGCATCGGCAGCATCGAGGACTATCTGGACGATGCGGAGAAACCGGCAGAAGAGTGAACCGAACAGCAGACGGCCATGTGCAGCCGCCTGCTGTTTTTGCGTTCGGCTGCCTACGGGAAAATATTGTGAAATTTGCGGATTCCTGCTATACTTATCCTATTGATGAAAAAGAAGGGTGAGATAAATGGCATACAACATGGGCGGTCGGCGCTTCCGGCCGGTGGGCAGCGGAAAAAAGCGGACTGCGCCGCAGTACGGGCCGGTGGGCACAGGCTGCCCGTTTGTGGAGGAGGCCGTGGCGCGGCTGTACCGGGAGCAGAACGAGGAACATTTCTGGAGCCTGATGAACGCCCTGAACTATGCGCTGGAATTGCAGACCAAGGTGCTGGTGCCGCTGGATGCGGCGGTGGACCCCCAGAGCGGGGCCGCCCCCTGGGCACACCTGCCCATCCCGGAGGAGCGGGCCGAGGGCCTGCCGCCCTGGCTGCTCCACACCCGGAAAGAGCGGAACTATCTGCCGTTGTTCACCTCGGTAAAGAACGCCGAGGCGGAAAAGGCCAGCGCCACCCGCCCCATGGTGGAGCGCAGCCTGCGCAGCGCCATGGAGTATGCGCTGGAAACGGACGGCATCGATGGTGTGGTGCTGGACCCGTGGACAAGTTCTGCCACGCTGGATGTCTCCCTGCTCAGCGGGCTGCTGAGATCGGAGCGGGGGAGCGACAACCCCGGCGCTCAGGAGCTGGAAGCCGGGCACGCCGCCGCCCGGGCCGGGGATTGGCAGGAAGCGGCGGCACGCTACACTGCCGCTGCCGAGGCGGGCAGCGCAGAGGCGCTTTCTGCCCTGGGGGACTGCCTGTACTATGGCCGGGGTACCCGGAAGAATAAGACCCAGGCCCGGCGGATGTGGAAAAAAGCCGCACAGGCCGGGGAAGTGCAGGCCATGATCGCCCTGGGGGATGACTGTGCCGCATCGGGCAGGGAGATGGCTGAGACCCTGCAATACTACCGCCGCGCCCAGAGCGCTGCCCGGGAGGTGCCGGACATCGCCTACACCCCGCAGGTCTGCCTGCGCCTTGCCCAGTACGAGACCCAGTACCTCTCCCGCAAAAAGGCGCTGCTGCAGGTGGCTGAAGCCGTGCAGGGGTTTCGGATCCTGCAGGCTGAGGGCGAAACGGATGCTGCCGACTGGCTGCGGGAGGCTGAACTGCTGACCGATCAGCTGCTGGCCGACGATAAAAACGCCTGAAACACAGTTTCTTTACATTTGTTCTAAGAAATCGTCATAGGAAACCGGTAAGATATTCAAGGAAATATTCTGCGCCGAAGAAAAGAGGACAAGCACTATGAGCAAAGTGATCGGAATCGACCTTGGCACCACCAACTCCTGCGTGGCGGTGGTGGAGGGCGGCAAGCCTGTGGTCATCACCAACGCCGAAGGCGAGCGCACCACCCCCAGCGTGGTGGCCTTTACCAAGGATGGCGAGCGTCTGGTGGGCGGCGCGGCAAAGCGCCAGATCGCCACAAACTCAGGCCGCACGGTGTCCAGCATCAAGCGGTACATGGGTTCTGATCACCGGGTGCATATCGATGGCAGAGACCTGACCCCGCAGGAGATCAGCGCCATGATCCTGACCAAGATCCGCCGCGATGCCGAGAGCTACCTGGGCGAGCCAGTGACCGAGGCCGTCATCACGGTGCCTGCCTATTTTGACGACAGCCAGCGCAAGGCCACTCAGGACGCGGGCCGCATTGCGGGCCTGAATGTTCTGCGCATCATCAACGAGCCCACCGCCGCCGCGGTGGCCTACGGCCTGGACAACGAAGCCCCCCAGAAGATCCTGGTCTACGATCTGGGCGGCGGCACCTTTGATGTTTCGATCATTGAGATCGAGGACGGCACCTTTACGGTGCTGGCCACCGGCGGCGATACCCATCTGGGCGGCGATGACTTTGACGAGCGCATCGTTGAGTGGGCTGTGGCGGAGTTCCGCAGATCTGACCGCATCGATCTGACCAAGGACCCCGCCGCCATGGGCCGCCTGAAGGAGGAAGCGGAAAAGGCCAAGAAGGAGCTTTCCAGTGCGCTTTCCGCCCAGCTGAACCTGCCGTTTATCGCGGTGGGCAAGGATGGCCCCCACCATCTGGATCTGAGCTTGGGCCGCCCCCAGTTTGAGATGATGACCGGTGACCTGCTGGCCCGCACCGTTCAGCCGGTGCAGAACGCCCTGCGGGATGCCGGGATTTCCGCCAGCCAGCTGGGCAAAGTCCTGCTGGTGGGCGGCAGCACCCGGATGCCTGCTGTGGAGCGGCAGGTCCGGGAGCTGCTGGGCTGTGAGCCCAGCCACACCCTGAACCCCGATGAATGCGTGGCCATGGGTGCCGCCGTGCAGGGCGGCCTGCTGCAGGGCGGCGGAAAGCTGGCCGGTGCCACCGGCGCAGCCGCGCAGGGCCTTGTGCTGATGGATGTCACCCCACTGACGCTGTCCATTGAGACGCTGGGCGGCGTGGCTACCCCCCTCATCACCCGCAACAGTATGATTCCCACCCGCAAGAGCCAGATCTTTACCACGGCCCGCCCCATGCAGACCAGCGTGGAGATCAACGTGCTGCAGGGCGAGCGCCACTTTGCCCGCGACAACAAGAGCCTGGGCAAATTCAAGCTCACCGGCATCCGCTCCGGCTTCTCCTCCAAGCCCCAGATCGAGGTCACCTTTGACATCGATGTGAATGGCGTGGTCAAGGTGTCTGCAAAGGATCTGGGCACCGGCCGGGAGCAGAACATCACCATCACCGGCAGCACCAATCTTTCTGAGAACGAGATCCAGCGCGCCATGGCCGATGCTGCCGCCTACGAGGAGGAGGATACCCGCCGCAGGGAGCGGCTGGAACTCCACAATCAGGCCGAGATGCTGGCTTACAAGGTGGAGGAGGCCCTCTCCAAGTGCAAAAAGGAGCTGGACAAGGACGAGAAGAACCGAGTCAAGAACGACCTTGCCAGCCTGCGCCGCTGCCTGCGCAAGGATAAGCCCGAAAAGATGAACGAGACCGAAGAAGCGAACCTCCGTCAGGCAAAATCCCAGCTGGAGGCCAGCGCCAACCACCTGATGGTGCTGTACAGCACGGAGCAGGATGCCGGCCGGCAGTAAGCGGGCAATTCCCTACTGAAAAACTTCGTTGAAAGGGTTGACAAACCCGGAAGAGTGGGGTATTATGTATGCAATATCACAAAAATGGCTGTGAAGAGAAGAGTAGGTTTTCGCATTGATCCTTCCAGAGAGCCCGGGCGGTGGAAAAGGGCAGGAAACAGGGAACTGAAAATGGTCTCGGAGCCGCGGGGGCGAAGTGCAAGAGTGCTAAGCCTGCGACGGGAGCGCCCGTTACAGCGTCCGGTTGTCGCGTTGCAAAACGCCGCAGCAGTGAGGCTGTCTCTGTGAGGGGACAGTAAACCAAGGTGGTACCACGGAAGTTTTACGCTTTCGTCCTTGTGGGTGTATGCCCGCTGAGGACGGAAGCGTTTTTTATTTTGCTTCCGGTGCAAAGGGTGCGGATTGTGCCGCACTGCACAAAAACATTTTTGTAAAAGTAGAGAGGGAAAACAAAATGTCTAAGATCACTCGTCGTAATTTTCTGAAAGTTTCCGGCGTGGCCGCTGCTGCCGCTGCCCTGACCGCCTGCGGCGGCTCTTCCTCCACCGCAAGCTCCGCCGCTTCCGGCGCTGCATCCTCTGAGGCTGCCTCCACCGCTGCCAAGCTGGACAAGATCAAGGTCGCTGTTCCCAACGACACCACCAACGAGGCCCGCGCTCTGACTCTGCTGGAGAAGAACGGCTTCTTCAAGCTGAAGGCAGATGCAGGCCTGACCGCCACCAAGAACGACATCGAAGAGAACCCCCTGAACGTCAATGTGGACGAGGTCGAGGCTGCTCAGGTGCCCAATGTCCTGCAGGATGAGGACTACGCTGTCATCAACTCCAACTACGCCATCTCCGCCGGTCTGGACCCCATGACCGACGCTCTGGCCATGGAGGATGGCACCTCTGCCTACGTCAACGTTCTGGTCTGCAAGGAAGGCAATGAGGAGGAGCCCAAGATCAAGGCTCTGGTCGCTGCCCTGCAGAGCCAGCAGGTCAAGGACTTTATGACCGAGAGCTACGGCGGCGCTGTGGTCTCTGTTGTGGAGGACCCCACCGACGGCTATGATCCTTCCATCGATTATGACGCACTGAACGGTGAGACCGTCAGCTGCGCTGCCACCCCCGCTCCCCACTGCGAGATCCTGGAGGTCTGCAAGCAGATCCTGGCCGACAAGGGTATTACGCTGGACATCCAGGAGTACGATGACTATGTGATCCCCAACACCATCGTTGAGGATGGCCAGTGCGACACCAACTACTTCCAGCATCAGCCCTACCTGGACAACTTCAATGAGGAGAAGGGCACCCACCTGGTCTCCGTTGCCGGTATCCACGTTGAGCCCATGGGCATCTACGGCGGCAAGCAGAGCGACCTGAGCCCGATCGAGGGTTAAGCAAACTCCCCCAGTCACCTTGCGGTGACAGCCTCCTCGGGGAGGGGGCCTTTGCCTGACCGTTCTGTTTCAGGCTCCCTCTATGAGGGAGCTGGCAAATCCGTAAGGATTTGACTGAAGGAGCTTATTCAACAGCAAGGAGCAATTTCTGTGATTGAGATCAAACACCTTTCCAAGACCTTCCAGATGAAGGACGGCGCAGTGAATGCGCTGAAGGACATCAGCCTGACCATCCCGGATGGCTCGATTTACGGCATCATCGGCATGTCTGGCGCAGGTAAATCCACGCTGGTGCGCTGCATCAACCTGCTGGAGCGCCCCACCGAGGGCAGCGTGGTCATTGACGGCGTGGAGATGGAAAAGCTCACGCCTGCCCAGCTGCGCCAGCGCCGCCGGGAGATCACGATGATCTTCCAGCAGTTCAACCTGCTGATGCAGCGCAGCTGCCTGAAGAACATCTGCTTCCCCATGGAGCTGGCAGGTGTGAAGAAAGAGGAAGCCGAAAAGCGCGCCAAGGAGCTGCTGGAAATGGTGGGCCTGCCCGATAAGGCCAACGCCTACCCGGCCCAGCTCTCCGGCGGCCAGAAGCAGCGCATTGCCATTGCCCGCGCACTGGCAACTGACCCCAAGGTCCTGCTCTGCGATGAGGCCACCAGCGCACTGGACCCCAACACCACCCACTCCATCCTGACCCTGATCAAGGACATCAACCGGAAGCTGGGCATCACGGTGGTGGTCATCACCCATCAGATGAGCGTTGTGGAGGAGATCTGCGATCACGTTGCCATTCTGGACGGCGGCGTTGTGGTGGAACAGGGCGAGGTGAAGGAGATCTTCGCCAACCCCAAGACCGCCGCGGCAAAGCGTCTGGTGGCTCCCAACGGCGGCAGCGCCGCCCGCGACCTGTCCAGCTTTGCGCCGGACGATCATGTGGTGCGTGTGACCTTCAACGGTTCTTCCGCCGCAAAACCGCTGGTGGCAAGCCTTGCCGCCGAAAAGGGCATTCTGGTGTCGGTGCTCAGCGCCGATACCCGCGACCTGAGCGGCCAGTGCTACGGCTCCATGCTGCTCAAGCTGCCCGCTGACCTGGATGAAGCAAAACAGGCTGCTGCCTATATGCGGGCACAGCCCGGTATTACGGTGGAGGAGGTGACCGGAGAATGACCATTGCAGATTATGGCTTTGCCATCTGGGAGACCTTCTATGTGACGTTGCTCTCCACCGCGTTCTCTCTGGTCATCGGCCTGCCGCTGGGCGTGCTGCTGGTGGCCGGTGATAAGGACGGCATTCTGCCCCTGCCCGGCTGGCTGATGCACCTGCTGAATATCATCATCAACATCCTGCGCAGTGTGCCTTTCCTGATTTTGATGATCTGCGTCTTTCCGCTGACCCGTATCATCGTGGGCACCACCGTAGGCACCAAGGCCACCATCGTTCCGCTGGTGGTCGCGGCCTTCCCGTTTGTGGCGCGTCTGGTGGAGACCAGCCTGCGCGAGTTGGATGAGGGTGTGGTGGAAGCCGCCCAGAGCATGGGTGCGACCCCGTTCCAAATCATCACCAAGGTAATGATCCCCGAGTGCCTGCCCGGCCTGATCTCCAGCATGACCACAGCTTTGACCACCATTCTGGGCTACTCGGCCATGTCCGGTGTCATCGGCGGCGGCGGTCTGGGCAAGATCGCCCTTTCCTACGGCTACTACCGCTACCAGACCAACATTATGATCGTCTGCGTCATCTTGCTGGTGCTGCTGGTGCAGATCTTCCAGACCGTTGGCACTTTCTGGGCCACCAGAAGCGATAAGAGGCTGAGGAAGTAACTCCTTCAGTCGCACTTCGTGCGCCAGCTCCCTCGGAGAGGGAGCCTTAAAGCCTCCCTCTTTGAGGGAGGTGGCAAAGCCGAAAGGCTTTGACGGAAGGAGTTCTCTCCTCATTTCGTCCCGGACGGGCAGTAAAATTCAACGTTTCAATTCCCCGCCGGAGACATGTGCTCCTGCGGGGAATTGTACTATTCGGACAAACCCAGTAAAGGAGTATGTTGCAATGAACCGTGATACCATCTGTGTGCAGGGCGGTTATACGCCCGGCAATGGCGAGCCCCGCCAGATCCCCATCATCCAGTCCACCACCTTCAAATATGCCACCAGCGAGGATATGGGCAAGCTGTTCGACCTGGAAGCCGACGGCTACTTCTACTCCCGCCTGCAGAACCCCACCTGTGACCTTGTGGCCAAGAAGATCTGCGAGCTGGAGGGCGGCACCGCCGCCATGCTGACCTCCAGTGGTCAGGCCGCCAACTTCTTTGCCCTGTTCAACCTCTGCGAGGCCGGTGACCATATCGTGGCATCCAGCACCATCTACGGCGGCACCTTCAACCTCATTTCCGTCACCATGAAGAAGATGGGCATTGAGGCCACCTTTGTGGACCCGCTGTGCACCGAGGAGGAGCTGAACGCTGCCTTCCGGCCTAACACCAAGGTGGTGTTCGGCGAGACCATTGCCAACCCCGCCCTGACCGTGCTGGATATCGAGAAGTTTGCCAAGGCTGCTCACGCCCACGGCGTGCCCCTGATCGTGGACAACACCTTCCCCACGCCGGTCAACTGCCGCCCCTTTGAGTGGGGCGCGGATATCGTGACTCACTCCACCACCAAGTACATGGACGGCCACGGCGCAGTGCTGGGCGGTGCCATCGTGGACGGCGGCAAGTTCGACTGGATGGCCCACGCCGAGAAGTTCCCCGGCCTGTGCACCCCGGACGACAGCTACCACGGCATCACTTACGCCGAACGCTTCGGCAAAGAGGGTGCCTTTATCACCAAGGCAACGGCTCAGCTGATGCGGGACTTCGGCTCCATGCAGTCCCCGATGAATGCCTATATGCTGAACCTCGGCCTGGAAAGCCTGCATGTCCGGATGCAGCGCCACTGCGCCAACGGCATGGCTGTGGCAAAGTTCCTCGAAAGCCATCCCAAGGTGGCCTATGTGAATTACTGCGGCCTGGAGTCCAGCCCCTACCACGCACTGGCTGAAAAGTATCTGCCCAATGGCAGCTGCGGCGTGGTCAGCTTTGGTCTGGCCGGCGGCCGTGAAGCTGCCAGCACCTTTATGAAGGAGCTCAAGCTGGCCGCCATTGAGACCCATGTGGCCGATGCCCGCACCTGCTGCCTGAACCCGGCTTCCAGCACCCACCGCCAGATGAACGATGAGCAGCTGAAAGCCGCCGGTGTGCCCGCAGAGCTGGTGCGCATGAGCTGCGGTCTGGAAAGCGCTGAGGATCTGATCGCAGATATCGCACAGGCTTTGGATAAGATCTAAAAGGCAAACGGGCTCGCCCTCTCAGCTTCACTTCGTTCAGCAGCTCCCCCAAAGGGGGAGCCTCTGGCGAAAAATAAACTTTGTGGTTTTGCCAAGGCCTCCCACTTTGGGGGAGGTGGCACGGCGTAAGCCGTGACGGAGAGGGCGAGGCCGCTATCAATATCCGCACCAAAGGAGTACGACACTATGCCGCTGATCATTCCCAAGACTCTCCCCGCCTACGATGCCCTGTACGAGGAAAATGTCTTTGTCATGCACCGGGAGCGGGCAGCGTCCCAGCATATCCGCCCGCTGGAGATCCTGATCCTGAACCTGATGCCCACCAAGATCGCCACCGAGACCCAGATTGCCCGGCTGCTGGCCAACACGCCGCTGCAGGTGCACATGACCCTGCTGCAGACGATGAGCCATGAGGCAACGCACGTCTCCGCGGCCCATCTGGAGGCCTTTTATAAGACCTTTGACGAGGTGAAGCATAACCGCTACGACGGCATGATCATCACCGGCGCTCCGGTGGAGACCATGGACTTTGAGCAGGTGGATTACTGGCCGGAGCTGTGCGAGATCATGGATTTCAGCGAGACGAACGTCTATTCCACCCTGCATGTCTGCTGGGGTGCTCAGGCGGGCCTGTACTACCACTACGGCATCCGCAAGGAGCTGCTGCCTGCCAAGATGTTCGGCGTGTTCGAGCACCGGGTCATCCGGCCCTCCAACCCGCTGGTGCGCGGCTTTGATGAGGTGTTCTATGCCCCCCACAGCCGCCACACCGCCATGAGCCGGGAGGATATCGACCACTGCAGTGCGCTGCGCATCCTTGCCGAGAGCGATGAGGCAGGGCCTTTCCTGATGAGCACCGAGAACGGCCGGCAGATCTTTGTCATCGGCCACCCGGAGTACGACAAATACACGCTGGATGCGGAGTATAAGCGGGATGTTGCCAAGGGTCTGCCCATTGCAGTGCCCAAAAACTACTACCCCAACGATGACCCCAGCCAGCCGCCGCTCTTCCGCTGGCGCGCGCACGCCCATCTGCTGTATGAAAACTGGCTGAACTACTACGTCTACCAGAACACCCCCTATGATCTGGGAGAGATGCAGCGCGTGAAGCACTCTGAGGGGTGAACCCGCTCAGCCGCCTGCGGCAGCTCCCCCATGGGGCCAGGTTTACGCACGACTGTTTTTCTGCCTCTCCTATCAGGAGGGGCAGTATTGGAAAGCAATAACGGAGAGGTATTTATGGGAATCGATAAGAATGAATGGGGCTTCCGGGTGGGGCATCTGCCCCACGGGGAGCGCAATAAGATCAGTGATGTGCCGGGCGTGACAGTGGGCCATTGCACACTGGCGGATGGCGATATCCAGACCGGTGTGACCGCGTTGCTGCCTCACCCCGGGGATGTGTTCCATGATAAGGTGCTGGCGGCCTGCCATGTCATCAACGGCTTCGGCAAGACCACGGGCCTTGTCCAGATCGATGAGCTGGGCACGCTGGAGACCCCCATCCTGTTTACCAACACCCTGAGTGTGGGCACCGTGGAGACGGCGCTGGTCAAATATATGCTGGAGCGCAACCCCGATATCTGCGAGACCACCGGCAGTGTGAACCCGGTCGTCTGCGAGTGCAACGACTGCGGCCTGAACGATATCCGGGGCCTGCATGTCACCGAGGCGCATGTGGCTGCCGCCCTGGCAGACTGCAAAGCCGATTTCGCCGAGGGTGCAGTGGGTGCCGGACGCGGAATGCGCTGCCACGGGCTGAAAGGCGGCATCGGTTCTGCCTCCCGGCTGGTGGAGCTGGACGGTAAGTCCTACACCATCGGGGCACTGGTGCTCTCCAATCACGCCACCTTCGATGACCTCATCGTGGCGGGCACACCCATCCACGAGCTGCTGGAGGCCCGCATCCCGCCCCATGAGGACAAGGGCTCCATCATCACGGTGCTGGCAACAGATATCCCCCTGAGCGAGCGCCAGCTGCGGCGGCTCTGCCACCGGGCGCTGGTGGGGCTTTCCCGCACCGGCAGTGCCTGCGGCAACGGTTCGGGTGAGATCGTTCTGGCCTTTACCACGGCCAACCGGATGCCGCATTACTCGGAAAAGGCCCTCCTGCCCATGGAGATGCTCCACGATGATGCCATCAACCCGCTGTTCCGGGCGGTGGCCGAGTGTGTGGAGGAAAGCGTCCTGAGCAGCCTGCTCCACGCCGAGACCGTCACCGGCTACCATGGCCGGACGGTGCAGTGCCTTTCCGACCTGTTGAAAAAATAATGTAAATAACAAGCCTTTCCGTATGGTGCACCTCGCAGTGTGACACCAACGGAAAGGCTTGTTTTTCTTTATCGTTATCTTTATCTCTGCACCAGCGTGATGAATGCTTTCATCTGGGGGGTGAGCCATTTATCCCTGTGGTAGAACAGCTGCCGCCGCATCTCCACGCGGCAGGCGGGGACATTCAGGCGGGACAGCGTTCCGGCGGCGAGGGCATTCTGCACGATGTACTCGGGCAGGAAAGAGAGACCCATGCCGTGCTCGACCATCTGGCAGAGCAGGGAAGCGCTGCCCAGCTCGAGAAAGGGCTTGATGGCCAGCCCCTGCGCTGCCATGCACTGGTCGAGGGCATCGCGGTAGCTCATGCCCCGCTCAGTCAGCAGGAACTCCTGTCCGGCCAGTTCCTGAAGCGTGACTTCCGCCTGCCCGGCCAATGGGTGCCCGGCGGGGGCCACCACGCAGATTGGCTCCGGCTCATCCACGGCCAGCACAAAGCTGGGCTGCAGCAGCGGCTTGTCCAGCGTGTAAGCCAGGTCGATCTGATTGGAGCCCAGCATCTGGAGCATCTCATCGTCGGTGGCGGTGCGGAGCACCAGCTCCACCTGCGGGCAGAGGGCGTGATACCGCTGCAGCAGGTCGGGCAGAAAGGTGCTGCAGACCGAATCCGCCAGTGCCACCCGCAGGGTGCCGCTGACCTGCCGGGCAGGCTGCAGGGCCGCTTTGGCCTGCTCGGCTGTGGCCAGCAGGGAGCGGGCATAGGTCAGAAAGGTCTGCCCGGCATCGGTCAGGCGGACCGTTTTGCCCACCCGGTCGAAGAGCGGCGTTTCCAATTCGGCTTCCAGCTGGGCCACCTGTGCGGAGACCGCCGACTGGGAATACCCCAGCTCCCGTGCCGCACGGGAAAAGCTGTGCAGCTCCGCAATATGCAAAAAGGTGTTGATGGTACGCAGTTCCACGGCAGCACCTCTCAGCGGCGGGGGATGCCGGTCACGGTCAGAACAGCACCATCTACGACAAAATGGACTTCCAATCCCGAAAACTCCATTCCGTATACCCGCTCCGGGTCGTGCTGGTAGGAGGGGCGGGGGTCGTTTTCCAGCACGCCCCGCAGGCCGTCCCGCTCGGCGGCGGGCACGGTCTCCCATAGCTCCGGCGGGCATTCGACCTGCAGCCTGTGCGTCTGGGTCTGTGCCGTGAAGCCTGCCGCCGCGTCCGGGTGACAGTCGGCGTAGGGGATGTAGGGCTTGATGTCGTAGATGGGGGTGCCGTCCATCAGGTCTGCGCCCCGCACGATGAGCACCGGGCCCACCTCCGGGCGGTGCTCGATGGCCTCCAGCCGGACACTGGAAAGGCCCAGCGGATTGGGCCGGAAGGGGGAGCGGGTGGCAAACACGCCCATCCGGGTGTTGCCGCCCAAGCGCGGGGGCCGGACGGTGGGAGACCAGCTCTCCCGCACCGCGCCGGAGAACTGCCACACCAGCCAGATGTGGCTGAAATCCTCCAGTCCGCGCAGGGCATCGGCGTTGCGGTATTCCGGGGTGAAGATGATCTCGCCCCGCAGGCCGTCCACCAGCCCGCTCTGTCGGGGGATGCCGAACTTGGTGGGGAAGGCGGTGTGGATGTGTGCGATGACCTTCAGGGTCATGGTTTCGTTGCTCATATTATAAACCTCTGCAGAAGCCCACGGCTCTGCCCTCAATCTGGATCTCGTTCAACTGTGGCCCGGCATAGATCATGGGCGGGCAGACGGCGGCGTTGTCGGCCAGAAGCATAACGGTGTCGCCCTGCCGGTGGAAATGCTTTAAGGTGGCCTCGTCGCCGATCCGCACGGCGGCGATCTCGCCCTGCTCCACCTCGGGCTGGCAGCGGATGCAGACGATGTCACCATCGCAGATGGTGGGGGCCATGCTGCTGCCGTGGCAGGTCAGGGCAAAGTCGGCGTGCCATGCGGCAGGAACGCCGATGTAGCATTCGATGTTCTGTTCGGCGGTGATGGGGGAGCCGCAGGCAATGCTGCCCACCAGCGGCACCCGCACCATTTCGGGCAGGGGCTCAAACCCCGGCGGGACAAACGCAGTGTTTTCCAGCCCCATCAGCCATGCGGGGGTGGTCTCCAATGCAGCGGCAAACTCCTCCACCTTGGACTGCGGGATGTCATTGACCCCTTTTTCCAGCTTGGTGATGGAGGATTTGGAGCGGTAGCCCATCCGCTGGGCAAGCTCTTCCTGAGAGAGCCCCAGCTCGAGCCGACGCTGTAAGATACGGCGGGAAAGTTCTGACATGGCAGAGACCTCGCTTTTCCTGAAAAAGAATGTTCTGCCGTGAGTATATCAGAAAAGTTCTTAAAAATCAACGATTTTCGCGCGATTTTGGTAAAATAGTTGACAAAAAATCAACATCGAACTATAATACAACCAAAGATTGTGAAACAACACGCAGAGATCCAGATGAAAGGAGAACCTTTGATGACAAATACCACACAGATCCGCGCCTACATTGAAAGCCAGGGCCTCAAGCTGGGCCATGTGGCACGGGTGCTGGGCATCAGCAGCAGCGCCCTGCATCAGAAGCTGAACGACGAGAGCGATTTCAAAGTCAGCGAAGCCGACCGTCTTTCTGCCATGCTGGGGCTGACCATGGAACAGCGGGATGCCTGCTTCTTTGGCCCGGGCACCCGGATGTGCCAAAGAAAGGGGGCGGCGTGATGACCGCTGAACAGCGCAGAAAGACCCGGGAGGCCCTGCAGAACTACGGTACCCGCCAGTGGGCACGCAGCCCGGCCAATTGGGGCTGGGCCCGGGCCATCCAGCAGACGCAGGAGTATTACCGCACCGCCGACCCCATCCGTGCAGGCCTGCTCCAGCTGCGCTACCTGGAGCGCCGCAAGGAGGAGGATGTGCTGGAGCGGCTCTGCATCGGACGCACTACCTACCAGAAAGCCCAGCTCGATCTGCTGAGCACCGTAGCCGTTTTTGCCGCCCGCTACGGTGCCCTGTGACGCAAAATGCCCCCGGACAGCCATCCGGGGGCATTGCAGTCAGTGCGTTTTCTTTTCCGGAGTATCGCAGTGCTGGTGGCAGGAGGCGCAGTTGCCGCCGCAGCCTTCGCCTTTCCAGCCGCCCTGCTTGGAGATCCAGACCACTGCCAGGGCAAACAGCCCTGCCAGCACCAGAATGGTAATGATCCCACGAAGTGTCAGCATTGAAAAAACCTCTCTTTTTGCGCTGGAATGCGCAATTTCAGTATACACCATTTTGCGCAAAAGAGCAACTGCCTCGCAGTGGGAAAAAATTGCGAAAAAATCAAAATTAGGGCTTGCCAATCCACTTCGGTTGTGGTATAATTCTCTTGTTCCGATTCGGAGGATTAGCTCAGCTGGTTAGAGCACCTGCATCACACGCAGGGGGTCTGGGGTTCGAGTCCCTAATTCTCCACCATACAGTTCGTACTCGAACCCAATTCATTGCGAAAAGGGTTCGGGTACTTTTTTGTTTCACAAGATGTTCTCTATGCCGAGAGTATGCAGAACGGTAAACAGGAACGAACAAAGGCAGGATACCACCATCACGGGTGACACCCTGCCTTTTGTGTTACAAGGATATTCTGGGGGGCGATTGCTGCGCACAAAGCGCCTTAAGCCCCTGTGTTTGCTTCGGTCAGCACAAAGGTCAGCTCCGCTGTGGCGGCGCACTTGCCATCCACATAAGCAGATGCCTTCCCGATGCCCACCGGGCCGCGCTGTTCCACCAGCTCACAATGGAGCGTGAGAACATCTCCGGGGGTGACCTGTTTGCGGAAGCGGGCATTTTTGATGCCGCCGAAGAGGGCCAGTTTGCCTTTGTTTTCGGGAACGCTCAGCGCCGCAACAGCTCCGGTCTGGGCCAGTGCTTCCAAGATCAGCACCCCCGGCATGACCGGCTGGCCCGGGAAGTGACCGCAGAAGAATTCTTCATTGCGGGATACGCACTTGCGGCCAATGGCCCACTGACCCGGCTCGTAGTCCAGGACGCGGTCCACGAGGGCAAAGGGGTAGCGGTGGGGCAGAAGGGCTGCAATCTGCTCACTGTTCAGAGCGTTTGCGTTCTCCCGCACGGTGCGCGGTTCTGCCATGGCTCAGCCCTCCCATCTGCGCAGGGCGATGCAGGCATTGTGCCCGCCAAAGCCCAGGCTGTTGCTCAGTGCGTAGGTCATGGCCTGTGCACGGCCTGCATTGGGTACATAGTCCAGATCGCATTCCGGGTCAGGCTGCTCGTAGTGGATGGTGGGCGGGGCAAACTGGTCTCGCAGGGCCAGTGCCGTGAACACAGCCTCGATGCCGCCCGCACCACCCAGCAGGTGGCCGGTCATGCTCTTGGTGCTGACCACGGTCAGCTGCTTTGCGTGCTCGCCGAACACGGCATGGATGGCAGCCGTCTCGCAGGCATCGTTCATGTGGGTGCCGGTGCCGTGGGCGTTGATGTGATCCACCTGCTCCGGGGCAATGCCTGCATCGGCCAGTGTCAGCTTCATGCAGTCGATGGCACCTGTGCCGCCGGGAGCCGGTGCAGTAAAGTGGTAGGCATCGCAGTTGGCACCATAGCCCACCACCTCGGCGTAAATATGCGCACCGCGTGCCCGGGCGTGCTCCAGCTCTTCCAGAACCAGCACACCGCTGCCCTCGCCCATCACGAAGCCGCCGCGGCGGGCATCAAAGGGCAGGCTGGCAGCATCCGGGTCGGTGGCGGTGGAAAGCGCCTTCATGCTGGTAAAACCGCCGATGCCCAGCGGGCTGATGCAGCTTTCGGCACCGCCGCAGACCATGGCAGTCTCGTAACCGTCCCGGATGCGGTGGAAGGCATCGCCCACAGCATTGGTGCCGCCGGCGCAGGCCGTGACCGGGCAGGTGCACATGCCCTTCAGGCCAAAGCGGATGGCCACCTGTGCCGCCGCCATGTTGGCAATGGACATGGGTACAAAGTAGGGGCTGACCTTCTCCATGCCTTTCTCTTCCCCGCGGGTGTGCTGCTCCTCGATGGTGGGCAGGCCGCCAATGCCGCTGGAAAGGACCACACCGATGTTTTTGGCCTCTGCTTCCGTGTTCAGGCCGCTGTCGGCAATGGCCTCGGCTGCAGCAGCCAGTGCCAGCAGGGTGAAGCGGGCCATCTTGCGGGATTCCTTTTTGTCCACAACGGTCTCGGGGTCAAAGTTTTTCACTTCACCGGCCAGCTTGCACTTGAAATCGGTGGTGTCAAACTGGGTGATGGGGCCAATGCCGCACCGGCCTGCCTTTGCGGCAGCCCAGCTGTCGGCAGCAGTGTTGCCCAGCGGGTTCACGGTGCCCAGACCGGTGATCACGACTCTGCGTTTTTCCATAGAGAATTTCTCCTTTTACATTGCCATGCCGCCGTCCACACAGAGCACCTGCCCGGTGAGATAGCTGCTTTGTTCTGCGGCAAAAAACGCCACCGCGTTTGCCACGTCCTCCGGCTGGCCTGCGCGGCCTGCAGGGATGTCCTTTGCCATTTCGGTGCGGACAGCCTCCGGTAGGGCGGCGGTCATATCAGTTTCAATAAAGCCGGGCGCAACAGCGTTTACTGTTACATTGCGGCTGGCCAGCTCCCGGGCCAGGCTTTTGGTCAGGCCGATGAGCCCGGCCTTGCTGGCGGCGTAATTCGTCTGGCCTGCATTGCCCCGCAGGGCAACGACGCTGCTCAGATTGATGATCCGGCCCCAGCGCTGGCGCACCATCCGGCGGGCCGCTTCCTTGCAGCAGAGGAACGCACCCTTGAGGTTTGCGTCCAGCACAGCATCAAAGTCTGCTTCGGACATGCGCAGGATCAGGTTGTCCCGGGTGATGCCTGCATTGTTCACAAGGATATCCACCCGGCCAAAGGCGTTCACCGCTTCCTCAAAGAGCTTTTTGCAGCCCTCGGCGGTGGAAACATCGGCCTGCACGGCCACAGCCTGCGCGCCCTCGGCCCTGCAGAGCGACACGGTCTCGGCAGCAGCCGCTTCGCCGTGGCAGTAGTTGACCACCACATGGCAGCCCTGCCGGGCAAGCTGTACGCACACGGCCCGGCCAATTCCCCGGCTTCCGCCGGTCACAACGGCGGTACGGATGATGGTTTCTTCGTTCATTGTTCTTCCTTCCATGCGTTCAGAACGGTGTCCAGCTGCGCCGGGGTCTCCACCGACACACAAGTCACACCGGGCAGGGTCTTTTTCACAAAGCCGGAGAGCGCATTGCCGGGGCCGACCTCCAGAATGTGATCCACACCCAGCTCACCCAGACGGTGCAGGGTGTCCTCCATGTAGACACTGCTCTGTACCTGCCGCACCAGCAGGGCCGGGATGCTGTCGCTCTCGGCTTTTTCGCGGCCCAGGCAGTTGAACAGCACTGGAACGCTCATTTCGCCAAAGGGTTCGGCGGTAAAGCGCTTTGCCAGGGCATCCCCGGCGGGAGCCATCAGACGGGTGTGGAACGGCCCGCTCACCTTGAGCGGGATGCACCGGCGGGCACCGGCCTGCTTTGCAAGCTCTGCAGCCTTGTCCACTGCGGCCTTTTCGCCGCCAATGACCAGCTGGCCCGGGCAATTGTAGTTACAGATCTGCACACAGCCCAGCGCGGATGCCTGCTCACAGCATTCTGCAAGGGGGACCCGGTCGAGGTTCAGCACTGCGGTCATGCCGCAGTCGATGCCGCTGGCCGCGTCGGCCATGGCTTTGCCGCGGTAGGCTGCCAGCTCAATGGCCTGCTTGGCGGTGAATACACCGGCGGCTTCCAGCGCGGAATATTCGCCCAGAGAGAGACCGGCCACATAAGCGGGCTTGACCCCCTGCTCGGCCAGAACGGCGGATACACCGCAGGCAAAGGCCACCATGCAGGGCTGGGTGTATTCGGTCTGATTCAGAACGCCGTCCGGGTCGTCGAAGCAGACGCGGTGCAGATCAAACGGAAGGTCTGCAGCGTCGAACGCGGCACGGAAAGCGGAAGATGCTTCGTAAAATTCTTTGCCCATGCCGGGGTGCTGGGCACCCTGGCCGGCATACAAAACAGCAAGCTTCATCGGTTTTGCCTCCATTCGGTCACAAGTTCATCCATCAGCTCACGGACAGTGTACATCCGGTCCAGCCTGCCCACATTGGCCCCGCAGAAGAAAAGCCCTTCCTCCAGGTTGCCCTTGACCGCTTCGATCAGTGCATGGGTGATGCAGTAGGGCACCTTGACAGGGTCGCAGGTCTTCAGGCAGCGGGCACAGTGCCGGGGCGGGAAGCGTCTGCCCTCCGCCATGGCTTGCACCAGCGGCGTGTTCAGCGCCCGGCCCGGCATTCCGACCGGGCTGTGGATGATGCGCACATCCTCAGAACCTGCATTCAGCAGAACGTCCTTGTACCCCTGGGATGCATCGCACTCGTAGGTGGTGATAAAGCGGGTGGCAAGCTGAACGCCTGCGGCACCCAGTCTGGTAAAGTGAGCCAGATCGGCCCCGGTGTACACGCCGCCCGCCACAAACACGGGGATGCTGTGGCCGAACTGCACCTCATAGGGCTTTACCTCGGCCAGCACCTCCGGCAGGATCTCATCCAGCGTCTGGCAGGTTCCGGAGAACAGGTCCTGCTCCGCAAAGCCGAGATGACCGCCTGCCTTGCAGCCCTCAATGACCACAAAATCAGCGGTGCGGCCGAACTCCTTGGCCCAGCGGCGCAGGATGAGCTTTGCCGCCCGCCCGCTGGAAACGATGGGCGCGATGGCGACCTCCATCGTGTTCACAAGGCCGGGCAGCTCCAGCGGCAGACCAGCGCCGGACACCACAGCGTCCACGCCCGCTTCCACAGCGGTGCGGATGGCGGCGGCATAGTCCTGCGTGGCCACCATTGCATTGATGGCCACCATACCGGCACCGTTTGCGATCTGCTTTGCCTTCCGGATCTCAGCGGTCAGGGCGCGGTGGTTGGCGCTGGCCGGGTCACGGGCAAAGTCCGGCTCCCGGTAGCCTGCATCGGCGGTGGAGATGCATCCCATGCCGCCGCAGGCCGCCACGGCACCGGCCAGCCCGCCCAAAGAAACGCCCACGCCCATGCCGCCCTGCAGGATGGGCACAGACAGGGTTTTCTTTCCAAGCGTCAGCATTCCTCGCTCAGCGCGTGGATACGCTGCCTCCCGCCGTTCCACAGGTCATCCAGAATGTCCGCCACGGGGCGTACCTCGTGGAGCATTCCGGCCACCTGACCGGCCATCAGACTGCCGGTGGAGGTGTCGCCTTCAAACACGGCCCGGCGCAGACTGCCCAGGGTGAACTTTTCCAGCTCCATCTTATCGGCACCAGCCTTTTCCTGCCGGACATATTCACGGCTCATCCGGTTTTTCAGCACCCGGACCGGGGAACCGCCGATGCGTCCGGTCACGATGGTATCGCTGTCCTTGGCATTGAGCAGGGCAGCCTTGTAGTTTTCGTGGATGGGGCACTCCTCGCTCACCAGCAGGCAGGTGCCCACCTGCACGCCGCAGGCACCCAGCGCCAGGGCTGCTGCCAGCTGACGGCCATCGGCAATGCCGCCCGCCGCAATGACGGGCAGATCCACTGCGTCCACCACCTGCGGCACCAGCGCCATGGTGGCCATCTCGCCCACATGGCCGCCGCTCTCGGTCCCTTCGGCGATCACGGCATCGATGCCCAGCTTCTCCAGATGCTTTGCCAGCACAGCGGCAGCCACCACGGGGATCACCTTGATGCCCGCCGCTTTCCACATGGGAACATATTTGCCCGGGTTGCCTGCGCCGGTGGTGACCACCTGCACGCCTTCTTCCACAACAATCTGGGCAAACTCGTCTGCCTGCGGGTGCATCAGCATGATGTTCACGCCAAAGGGCTTGTCTGTGAGCTGTTTGCACCGGCGGATATTTTCGCGCAGGGTGTCGGCATTCATGCCGCCCGCACCGATAATGCCCAGTGCACCTGCATTGGAGCAGGCGGCGGCAAACTCACCGGTGGCAATGTTTGCCATGCCGCCCTGGATGATGGGGTATTTCGTTCCTAAGATCTCGTTCAGTAATTTCATATGATGTTTCCAGTCAGCGGGCCGGGGCTTCTCTGTGGGTCGTCCGTTGGGATGGCCCGTTTTGAGAAAGCTGCCGGAACGCTGACGTATTTACTCTTTGTATTGCAGGATCGCGCCGCCCCAGGTCAGGCCGCCGCCAAAGCCGATGCAGGCCAGCGGTCTGCCCGGGGTCAGCTGTCCGCTCTCGGCCAGCTCGTTGAGGGCGACCGGAATGCTGGCGGCGCTGGTGTTGCCGTGGCGATCCATGTTCTTATAAAATTTTGCCGGGTCGGCCTGCAGGGCCTTGATGCAGTGGTCGATGATGCGGCTGTTGGCCTGATGGCAGACCACCCACGACAGATCCTCGAGGGTCAGCCGGGTCTCGTCCAGCACCGTGTGCAGGCACTTGGGCAGGGCATCCACCGCAAAGCGGAACACCGCCTTGCCGTCCATGGTGATGGGGGCAGAGCCTTCCCGGCTCGGCCCGCCCGCATGGAGGACATCACTGCCGCGTGCCCCCAGCGTCAACGCAAAGGGGGTATCTGCCAGCCGGAAAATGGCGGCTCCGGCCCCGTCGCCGAACAGCACGCAGGTGGAGCGGTCGGTGGGGTCCATCAGGCGGGAAAGCGCTTCGCACCCGATGACGAGGGCATACTGCCCGCCCAGAGTCGTCAGCATTCCCCGCGCCACGGCCATGCCATAGAGAAAACCGGAACAGGCCGCGTTGATGTCCAGTGCGGGCCGGTTTTCGGGCAGGCCCAGCGCCGCCTGTACCTGACAGGCCACGCTGGGGGTGGCATCCGGGGCAGAAAGGGTCGCGCAGACACAGCAGGCAATGTCCGCCGGGGCAAGGCCGCTGCGGTCAAGGGCCTGCCGCGCAGCCGCAATGGCCAGCGTGGCGGCAGATTCGTCCTCGGTGCACCAGTGCCGGGTGCGGATGCCGGTGCGGCTGGTGATCCATGCGTCACTGGTATCCACCATGCGGCTCAGCGCGTCATTGGTGATCGTCCGTCCGGGAAGTGCCCCGCCGGTGGCGATCAGCTGTAAACCATTCATGCGTTCCTCGTTTCTCCGATCTGGCGGTACTTTTTATAGCGCTGATCGGCCAGCTGCAGGTCGCTCATGCGGCACAATTCTTTCAGGTGGGCGCGCAGAGCGGCATCCATGCGCTCAAACAGGGCCGCGTGGCAGCGCTGGGCACCGCCCACCGGCTCCGGGATCACTTCTTCCACGATGCCGCCGCGGTACAGATCCTGCGCCGTCAGCTTCATCATCTCACAGGCCTCGCCGCTGCGGGAGGAGTCCTTCCACAGGATGCTGGCAAAGCCCTCGGGGCTCAGCACGGAGTAGACCGCGTTTTCCAGCATGAGGATGTGGTTGGCCACACCCAGTGCCAGCGCGCCGCCGGAGGAGCCCTCGCCGGTGACCACGGCGATGACCGGCACCGTCAGGCCGCTCATCTCCATCAGATTCCGGGCAATGGCCTCGCCCTGCCCCCGCTCCTCGGCATCCTTGCCGGGGTAAGCGCCCGGCGTGTCGATAAAGGTGATGATGGGACGGCCGAATTTTTCAGCCTGCTTCATCAGGCGCAGAGCCTTGCGGTAACCCTCCGGCCCCGGCATTCCAAAGTTGCAGGCCAGATTTTCTTCCAGCGTGGAGCCCTTGCGGTGGCCGATGACCGTCACCGGCATCCCGTGGAAACGGGCCACGCCGCCCAGAATGGCCGCGTCCTCCTTGCACTGCCGGTCGCCGCGCTGCTCAAAGAAATCCGTGAACAGGGCAGAGATCGTCTCGTCGATGTGCGGACGCTCCGGGTGACGGGCCAGAAAGACCCGATCTTCGGCAGTCAGCGGGCCGCAGGAGCGCAGGATCTCGTCCTCTTCCACCGCCAGCTCTGCCAGTTCGGACGCATGGGCGGTGATGGCCTCCATGTCACTGCCGCTGCCCTTCAGCGCGGCGATCTGTGCGTCCAGCGGGGCCAGCTGCTCCAAAATATCTTTTATCATTCGTGTTTCCCTCCGGCATGAAGCTGCAGGACCTGGATCAGCGTATCCCGCAGCTGACTGCGGGGCACCACCTGATCCACAAAGCCGTGTTCCATCTGGAATTCGCTGCGCTGGAACCCGGCGGGCAGTTTTTCACCGATGGTCTGCTCAATGACACGGGGGCCGGCAAAGCCGATGAGTGCCCCCGGTTCGGCCAGCATGATATCGCCCAGGCTTGCAAAGCTGGCGGTCACGCCGCCGGTGGTGGGGTGGGTCAGCACGCTGACGTACAGCCCGCCCTTTGCCGAAAAGCGCTGGATGGCGGCGCTGGTCTTGGCCATCTGCATCAGGCTGAAAATGCCCTCCTGCATCCGCGCGCCGCCGCTGGCCGAAAAGATGACCAGAGGCAGGCGCTTGGCAGTGGCGTACTCCACGGCGCGGGTGATCTTCTCGCCCACAGCCGTGCTCATGCTGCCCATAAAGAACCGGCTGTCCAGCACGGCTGCCACACAGGCCACGCCGCCAATGCGGCCGACGGCGGTGACAGCAGCCTCGTGCAGGCCGGTCTTGTTCTGGGCGGCGGCAAGTTTTTCCCCGTATCCGGGGAAGTTCAGCACATCCTGCGGATCAAGGTCAGCGTCCAGTTCCCGGAAGCTGCCGTGATCCAGCACCAGACTGAGCCGGTAATACCCGCCAATGGGCATGTGATAGCCGCAGTTGGGGCAGACATACAGGCTTTTGCCCCACAGGGTGCGGGCAGCGCGGCGGCCGCACTGCTTGCACTCCACAAACTGCGGCTCGTGCCAGACAGCTCCGGCATCCCGCTTGGCTTTCAGCTGGAAAGTGCGCTCCCGCATCCGGTTGGGGAGCAGATCTCGGATATCATTCATCGCACGTTTCCTCAGATATGTGCGGTGATGTAGTTGTAGATGTCACCCACGGTCTTGAGCTTTGCCAGCTCCTCGTCCGGGATGGACACACCACAGGCATCCTCCAGCGCCATGTTCAGCTCCACGGCATCCAGGCTGTCGGCCTCCAGATCCTCGGTCAGGCTGGCCTCCATGGTCACCTTGTCCTCCTCGCAGTTCAGGGTGTCAACAACGATCTTCTTCATTTCTTCAAACGTCATGGTAATATTCTCCTTTGATTGGTTTGTATTTTTATTATCTAAAAAGTTTGAGGCTTCTTGCGAACACGACCATTATATCTGAATCGTCGGATAAGTCAAGAATAATAGCTAAAATATTTTATCTTTTACAATTCTGACACACTTTCCTCCACAGGGGCAGTTCCTCTTTTCCATTGCCCTTTTTCCCCAAACGTGCTAATATGGGTTCAGCACTCAGACAAGAAGGAACGAAAGGATGAATCCCATGAAATTCAGCGAAATGAGTTATACCCGCCCGGACATTGATGCCCTGCTGGGCCAGTGCAAGGCGCTGGCCGCCAAGGCCGCCGGGGCCGCCAACGGCGAGGAGCTGGTGAATGTTTACTACGAGCAGAGCCGCGCCTTTGCCGATTACAGCACCGCCGCACAGCTGGCAAGCATCCACTACACCTGCGACACCCGTGACGCTTATTGGAAGGCCGAGCAGGACTTCTTTGATGCCAACGGTCCCGCCGTGGAGAATGCACGGGTGGAGATCAGCCGGGCATTTCTGGCCAACGCCCATGTGGACGCGCTGACCGAAGCCTTTGGCACCACCTGCGTGGCCGGTATGAAGAACGCCGTGCTGGGCATGGATGACCGCACCGTGGAGCTGCAGAAGGAGTACAACGCCCTTGTCAGCCAGTACCAGCAGGTGTACGGCGGCGCACTGGTCGAGCTTGACGGCAAGCAGCTGACCATTCCCCAGCTGGGCCCCTATAAGGAGAACCTGGACCCTGCCGTCCGCCGCGCCGCCTACGAGGCTGAGGCAGCGTATTTCGATGCCCACCGTGACGAGCTGGACGGCCTGTACACCAAAATCGTCAAGAACCTGAACGCACAGGCACAGATCCTGGGCTGCCACGATTACAGCGAGCTTTCCTATGTGCGGATGAACCGCATCGGCTACGGCCCTGCCGAGATCCGGAAGTTCCGCGACCAGGTGGCCAGCGATGTGGTGCCCGAGCTGAAAAAGGTGATCGAGCTGCGCTGCAAGCGCACCGGCATCTCTCACCTGACCTTCTCCGACCTGCCTGTGGCGTTTCAGGACGGCAACCCCTCTCCCATCCCCGGCTACGATGCCCGGATGGCCGCCGCCCGCACCATGTACCACGAGCTGAGCCCCGAGACCGCAGAATTCATTGACTTCATGCAGGACAATGAGCTGTTCGACGTGGAGAGCCGCCCCGGCAAGATGTCCGGCGGCTATATGACCAGCCTGCCCACCTACAAGGCCCCCTTTATCTTTGCCAACTGGAACAACACCTCTGCTGATGTGGATGTGCTGACCCACGAGTGCGGCCACGCCTTTGAGGGCTATGTGGCCGAGCGTGACCCCAAGGTCCCCGCAGACCTCGAGTGCCCCGGCATGGAGAGCGCCGAGATCCACTCCATGGCCATGGAGTTCCTGACGGCTCCCTGGCACCATCTGCTCTTTGGCAAGGACACTGAAAAATACGCCCTGCTCCACGCCGAGGACAGCTTCCTCTTCCTGGCCTATGGCTGCATCGTGGACGAGTTCCAGCACAGGATGTACCAGAACCCCGACCTCACTCCGGACGAGCGCAACGCCGTCTGGCTGGAGCTGGAGCACAAGTATCGCCCCTGGATCGATTTCGACAACCTGCCCTTCTATGGCCGCGGTGCCGGCTGGCAGCGCCAGCTCCACATCTATGAGTGCCCCTTCTACTATATTGATTACTGCCTGTCCACCATGGCCGCGCTGCAGTTCTTCCTGCTGAGCCTCAAGGACCACAAGGATGCCTGGGAGCGCTACCTCAAGCTGGTGCGCCGTGCCGGTCTGGCCAGCTATACGGAGCTGATGCAGACCGCCGGACTGAAGGTTCCCTTTGAGGATGGCTCGATCAAGGCCATCGCCCAGCAGATGGGCCAGTGGATCGCAGAGCATCAGGTGTAAGCCTTCCGGGCCTACGGAGATTTTTTCTTGCAAAATCCGCTCTTTTCTATGAAAAAGCACAGCGCCCCCGTTCACTGCAAGATCGCAGTGAGCGGGGGCGCTTTCTTGTGAATAGGAGGTGGATTTTATCGCAAATACAGACTATGGGGATATACGGAGCGGCACAAACTCCATAACCGGAAAGAAAAATTTCCATAAAACGCCAAAAAGCCCTCGGATAAGTCATACCCATACAAGAAAGTTTGAACTTTTCGTGAATTTTCTGTGTTTCGACCATGGACAGGTGAGAACAGTTCTGCTACAATGGGAGCTGTTCTTTCCGCCGGTTCCCACGCGGCGGTTTTTGTTTTTACTATAACACAGGAGGAACTTTCATGTTAGAAAAGATCTTTCACCTGAAAGAAAACCACACCGATGTCAAGACCGAACTCATGGCGGGTGTCACCACCTTTATGACGATGGCTTACATCCTTGCGGTCAACCCCAGCATCCTGTCCGCTTCGGGCATGGATGCCAATGCGGTCCTGATTGCCACCTCGCTGGCATCGTTCGTTGGCACTGCCCTGATGGCTCTGCTGGCCAACTATCCGTTTGCTCTGGCTCCCGGCATGGGCCTGAACGCCTACTTCTCCTACACGGTCGTCCTGACCATGGGTTACAGCTGGCAGCTGGCTCTGATGGCCGTTTTTGTGGAGGGCGTCATCTTCATCGTGCTGAGCCTGACCAATGTGCGTGAGGCCATCTTCAACGCCATCCCCATGACCCTGAAGAGCGCTGTCAGTGTGGGCATCGGTCTGTTCGTTGCATTCGTCGGCCTGCAGAACGCAAAGCTGATCGTGAACAGCGATTCCACCCTCGTCACCTATCAGCACTTCAAGGGCGAGACCTTCCACAGCATCGGCATGGGTGCGATCCTCGCGCTGGTGGGCGTGCTCATCACCGCAATCCTGCTGGTCAAAAAGGTCAAGGGCGGCATCCTGTACGGCATCCTCATCACCTGGGTGCTGGGCATCCTCTGCGAGCTGACCGGCATCTACATCCCCAACCCCGATGCCGGTATGTACAGTGTCATCCCTACCAGCTTCATCAGCTTCGATTTCTCTGCTCTGGGCAAGACCTTTGGTCAGGTGTTCAAGACCGATTTCTCCGGCGTGGGCATCCTGAACTTCTTCGCCGTGATGTTCTCCTTCCTCTTCGTTGACCTGTTTGATACCCTGGGCACCCTGATCGGTGTTGCTTCCAAGGCCGACATGCTGGATGAGGAGGGCAAGCTGCCCAACATCAAGGGCGCGCTGATGGCCGACTCCATCGCCACCTGCGCCGGTGCCGTGCTGGGTACCTCCACCACCACCACCTTCGTCGAGAGCGCTTCCGGCGTGACCGAGGGCGGCCGCACCGGCCTGACCTCCATGACCACCGGTGTGCTGTTCCTGCTGGCCGTGGTATTCAGCCCCCTGTTCCTGACCATCCCCAGCTTTGCGACCGCTCCGGCCCTGATCATCGTTGGCTTCTACATGATGGGTTCTGCCCTGAAGATCGAGTTCGACGATCCTGCTGAGGGCATCCCCGCATTCCTGACCATCCTGGCAATGCCCACTGCATACAGCATCTCTGAGGGCATCGCCATCGGTGTCATCTCCTGGACCCTGCTGAATGTCATCACCGGCAAGGCCAAGGAGAAGAAGATCAGCCCCCTGATGTATGTGCTGACCGTTCTGTTCATCCTGAAATACGTCCTGCTGTAACAGGCATTTGCAGCAAACAGAAAGCCCCGGCTCCGGCCGGGGCTTTCGTGCGTTTATTGGTTCCTGCGCGGGTGGGGCGGGCCGGGTTCAGCCGCCGAACAGCCCGAAAAAGCTGGTGTGTGTCATGCCCAGCACCAGAAACAGAAGAATGAGGGCAAACAGCACCCCAATGATGATGTCCATCTGGTGGACCGTGAGGGGGAATTTATCGTAGAGCTTTTCCTTGGGGTTGACGAAATTCGGGTCGTTGTTGTCCAGCAGGGTCTTTTTTCTCTCAGCGCTCTGGGCTTTGGCGGCGGCAAGTTCTGCCTGCTCCTTTTCCAGCTGGGCCTCCCGCTGGGCAAGCAGTGCCTCACGGCGGGCCAGCTCTTCCTCCCGCTGGGTCTGGTTCGTTTCTGCCATGGTGGTATCCTCCGGCGTTTTTTCTACCAGTATACCATAGAATTGTGACAGAAAAAACTCCTCCCACAAAAAGCGGCCTTATTCCGCCAGCAGATCCTCCACCACATCCATCAGCTGAGACGGATCGAGCTGGCACGCGGTACAGCGCGCAGCCAGGCGAAGGACCTGCACTGGGGCAACGGAGACATCTGAGATGAACCGCAGTTTTCGGTGTCGTCCGTGAGATGTAGAATACGCGGCGATGCCAAAGGATGTATATGCACCACACGCGGGATGATAAAGTCGTTCCATAACACAATGATACCAAAACACACCGATCACCTCTCTATCAAAATTGTCATGCCGCTTTGAAACGGCTGCGTGAATGCAGGTTCGCTGCCCACAAAATGTTCTGACAAAATTTATATACCATCTCTTGGCTTCAAAATAAACAGCCAAAATTTCAAAATTTGGCGGCGTGTTTTGCATGTCCGGTGAAACCGGTGGTGCAGTAAAAATACGAACCGGAAAATGGAAATAAATATTTTTACGGAATATCGTAGAAAATTTTGGAAAAATCAACTTCACGCAGCAACAGAGGAAAGAATGTTCCACAGAAAGCCGAAAGCATAAAAGAAAAATCTTTGCCACAGCTTAACCACTTTTTGACAGAAAAAGTTGCGAAATCGGTCGTAAGATCGAGTTTTCTGGTATATCACTTGTTCGCTGTGCGGATAAGGCTGCTCATTCTGCTTTGCCTCCGCATCGTCTGCCGCAGACCCCGGCACTGCCCTTGTCTGAAATGCTTTCACTCCGGATGCAAACCAGATGAAAAATCCGACGGGCCGTATCACTTGACTTTCCCCTTGCAGGGGAGTATACTCCGGGGCAGTGAAATATTCGGCTATGACGAGAAAGAGTACCCGGAAAGAATGCTGCAGAGAGCTGCCGGATGGTGCAAGGCAGTGCAGGGTGTCCGTGGGAAGATCCTCTCCGAGCTTTCCGGCTGAATGGGCGGCATCTGCGCCCCAGTAAGCGGGAACGGCAGGCCCCCGTTATCACGGGCCGCGCATTGTTGGATGCGCACTGAGGGGCCGGGCTTTGCACCGGCAATAAGAGTGGTACCGCAGAGGATCTACGCCTTTGTCTCTTACAAACCGTAAGGGACAAAGGCGTTTTTTGTTTGCGGGAAAGCCATTTTCCGGATGTTTCATTGCCTTTGCATCCGCAAAAATCAGGACCTGGAAAAGGAGAGTTTAACATGAAAACACTGGAAAAAGTAAGCGATTTTGTAGGCAAGTATATGGCTGCCATCGTCATTGTGGTGGCAGCGCTGGCCCTGTTCTTTCCCGGCACATTCAGCGTGGTAAAGACCGCATGGGTCAACACCCTGCTGGGCATCGTTATGTTCGGCATGGGCCTCACCCTGAAGCCGGAGGATTTCAAGGTGGTGTTCAGCCGCCCGAAGGACGTGATCATCGGCTGCATTGCACAGTTCACGCTGATGCCCTTCCTTGCATGGGCGCTGACGCAGGTGTTCCATCTGCCTACTGAGCTGGCCATCGGTGTCATCCTTGTGGGCACCTGCCCCGGCGGCACCTCCTCCAACGTGATGACTTATCTGTCCAAGGGCGACGTTGCACTGTCCGTTGGTATGACTGCTGTTTCCACCGTGCTGGCTCCGTTCCTCACCCCGCTGCTCACTCTGCTGTATGCCGGTCAGCGCGTGGAGGTGAACCCCGTGAACATGTTCCTGTCCATCGTCAAGGTGGTGCTGGTTCCCATCGCACTGGGCTTTGTGGTCAATCACTTCTTCCATGCGTTCACCCAGAATGCCGTCCGTGTGCTGCCGCTGATCTCCACCACTGCCATCGTGCTCATCATCTGCGCCGTTGTGTCCGCAAACTCCGCTAAGATCATGACCAGCGGCCTGCTGATCCTGGCCGTGGTCATCCTGCACAACCTGCTGGGCTACCTCACCGGCTTTGGCGTGGGCAAGCTGCTGAAGCTGGATTCCACCAAGTGCCGTGCAATTTCCATCGAGGTCGGTATGCAGAACTCCGGTCTGGCCACTTCTCTGGCCGCTGCCCACTTTGCACAGTATCCGCTGGCAACCATCCCCGGTGCGGTGTTCTCTGTGTGGCATAACATTTCCGGTGCTGTCCTTGCCAACTTCTTTGCCCGCACTGCAGAGAAGAAGGACTGATGGTTCATTAGAACCTCGAACGCCCGGAAGTCCCAGTATAATTTTCGATCTGCTGAACTTATAATATCAAAAGGCAGGATACCACCGTGATGGCGGTACCCTGCCTTTGCTTGTTTACCGTTCCGAGTAGTCCTTCCGCAGGAACTTGCCGGGGCGAGGCCCCTCCATCTTGCTGCGCAAGACCGTTCTGTTGCTTGAAATCCCCACTGGGGCGTTTGTTGCTTCACAAACGCGGTTTTGTTGGGGCGTGCCTGCCCCAAACCCTACTTCATAATATCGATCATGACCGATCAACGACTGATTTATAGTAATTGCCAAAGTCTGCAAGTGCATTGACGATTGGTAACATTTCCGTTCCGAGATCGGTCAACCCATATTCTACTTTGGGAGGATTCTCGTGATAATCACGGCGGTAGGCAAGCCCATCATCAATCATCTGTCTTAAGCTCTCGGTCAAAACTTTCTGCGAGATCCCGTCGATGCTTCTTTGCAACTCATTGAATCTCCATGGACGCTCTTTCAGATTGCGCAGAAGCAAGAGTTTCCATTTTCCGCCAATCAGGGATACTGCTGTTGCAACCGGACATTCCGGCAGTTCTTCTTTTGTACGCATATCAGTCACCTCTGTATATAGTATAGCACATTCATTTTTGAGTGTACAGTTACAAAAAAGTGCGTACTTGTTTTTGAATGTGCGAGCTTCTATACTTAGCTCAGGCAATGAAAGATTGCGAATCAAAATGGAGGTGCTTACAATGGCAAGCTACACAAAAATGACAGTTGGAAAAGAAAATCGGACGGAGCTTCATGAAAAGCTCGCCCTGACTGGTGCGGAGATCAGCCTGAATACGCTTCCTGCGGGAGCAAATGTTCCGTTTGTCCACTCCCACAAGGCAAATGAGGAAATCTACGGTGTTCTTTCCGGCAAAGGCAAGGTCGTTATCGATGGCGAAGAAATCAGTCTTGCAGCAGGCGACTGGCTGAAGATTTCTCCCGTGGCAAAACGTCAGTTCTTTGCTGCAAGCAATTCTGAGATCACTTATATTTGTATTCAGGTCAAGGAGAATTCTCTCGAAGGCTATACTGCAACGGATGCTGTGATCTACTGATAAAACATATCAAAAACAAAAGGCAGGATACCACCATCATGGTGATACCCTGCCTTTGCTCATTTACTGTTCGGTTGCTGCGGTAAACTTCAATAAACAAAAAAGTACCCGAACCCTTTTTCACAAAGAATCGGGCTCGGGTACGAACTGTATGGTGGTGAATCGTCACATGGTTATAAGAACATTGATGCAAAGCTCCAGCGCTATCCGCAAAGAGCCCTTTCCCCAATCTCTCTCATCATGAGCATAAACATTCGCAAGGGAATCGGCAGTGTAGAGAATCTGGCCAAAGACTGCACCACGCTTCTGGGCACAGGCGGCCAGCGCAGCACACTCCATTTCAACTGTGGCACAGCCCTCGGATTTGCGATATTCTACCATATCTCGTGTTTCTCGGAAAAAACCATCCGTTGTCCATGTGATACATTTTTGAAACGGAATATTCAACGCACAAAAAGTCTGCTCAATGGCTTTTATTGCGGAAGGCTCCAAATCAATAAACCGAGCGGCTGGAAGATAATGATACGAAGTGCCTTCATCGCGCATCGCCCTGATTGGAATCAAGAATTCGTTTTCGTCCAAATCGGTCAGCACTCCGCAGGAACCGGCTGAAATAATTTTTTTGCATCCACAGGAGATCAAAAAATCCAGAAGCTGTGCAGCCGCGGCAGCTCCCAGCGGTGCCTGACACAGGCAAAATTCCAGCCCATTTTGCTGGACGATATAAACAGGATAGCTTTTTGTAATGGTTTCAAAGTGTTCGGCAATGACTGCATCCATTTCAAATGCGTAATCATCAATCACATCACCCAGAAAACCAAACACACATTTTTCCGGAAGGACGAGCTGCTCTGCGCCATGATTGGGCCTGATGACCTCAATCGAATCAAAATCGTATTCAAGAATGGGAAGATCATGTTTTTGTATCATGGAGAATTTCCTCTTCCTGCAAATTGCTGCACAAAATAAAAATACCCGAACCCTTTTTCGTAAAGAATCGGGTTCGGGTACAAACTGTATGGTGGACGGTACAGGACTCGAACCTGTGACCTCCTGCACGTCAAGCAGATGCTCTACCAGCTGAGCTAACCGTCCAGATGTTGTATCGACTTGAGTATGATACCACATTTTTCGCGCAATTGCAAGGGCTTTTTTGAAAAAAGTCTGCCTTTTCCGTTTTTTGCCCCGAGGGATTGGCGCAAAGGCCCCTTTGCGGGGGCTGGCAGGGGAGAGGTGCGTTCAGAGCGCCCGGCGGATGATGTCGTAGAGGATGGGCTTCATGTTGTCGATGTTGTCGGGCTTGCCCTCCAACACGGAGGTATAGCACACCGACATGCACATGCTGCCCAGGGCGGTGATGCGCTGGTAGATCTCCCGCTCGGTGCGGCCCGCCATCTCGGGGCTGCACATCACGATCTGGAGGACCTTGCGCATCAGCGGCTCGGCCTCGCCGCTGGCTTCGATCTGATCCAGCCCGGGCCAGACAAAGCTGCGCTCCAGGAAGCGGAGCATCAGGGTGTCCGCGCGCAGGGCTTCGATGATATGGTCAATGACAAAGATCATCTGGTCGGGGAAGCTGGTAAGCTCGGCGGCGTGCTGCTCGGCGGCGGCACAGGCGTTGTCCAGCAGCTGGTAGCTCACCCGGGCCAGCAGGGCCTGCGTGACCGAACCCTTATCGGCAAAATAGAGGTAGAACGTGCCCTTGCCCACCTTGGCGCGGGAGGTGATATCCTCCACGCTGGTCTTGGAGGTGCCCCGCTCCAGAAACAGCTCGTAAGCTGCATCCAGAAGCGCGCGTCGCTTTTCCTGTTTCTTTCCTTCCACGGTGCTCATAGCTTGCTGCATCCTCTTTTCTGACGTTGTTTTGTTGTGTAAACAATATTTTAGCAGGGAGAAGGGAAGAGCGCAAGAGCAAAAGCCCCCGGACAAGCTATACAATTTTTGCTTTGTGATAAGAAAACTGACTTTTGGTCATTTTTTATCTTGACACCTTGCGTCGATTGGTTATAATAGTGCTTGCTCAGAAATGACCACGGGTCATTTTTAGGGCAGATCCAATCAACTTTCGTATGGAGGGTTCCCATGAAAAAGATCGCACAGAGCATCGTGCGTCTGCGCAAGCTGATCTTAACAGTAGCGGTCCTGCTGTTGATCCCTTCCGCAATCGGCGCGGTTGCTACCCGCATCAACTATGATGTCCTGACTTATCTGCCGCAGGAGCTCGACTCCATGATCGGCGAGGTAGCGCTTGAGGACGACTTCCATCTGGCTTCCACCGGTATGATCACGGTGGAAGGCCTGCCTACCAATGAACTGATCGCCATGAAGAAGGACATTGAGGCGGTGCCCGGTGTCACACAGACCTTCTGGCTCAGCGATGTCATCGACCCCAGCATCCCCACCGAGATGCTGCCCGCGGATGTCCAGCAGTTCATGTTCGGCAAAAACGATTCCACCATGCTCATCGTCCGGTTTGATGCGCCCAGCGCCAGCGACGAGACGATGAATGCCGTCAATCAGATCAAAAAGGTGCTGCGGCACGACTGCTACTTTGGCGGCATGAGCGTCATCTTGCAGGATACCAAGGCACTGATCAATAAAGAGATGCCGCTGTACATCCTGTGCGCTGTGGGTGCCAGTATGCTGGTGCTGTTCCTCTCGCTGGAGAGCACCATCACGCCCGTACTGTTCATGCTGGGCCTGCTGTTCCCCATTGCGTACAACTTTGGCACCAACATCTTCCTGGGTCAGATCAGCTACATCACCCAGGCGCTTTCCACGGTGCTGCAGTTGGGCGTGACGATGGACTTCTCCATCTTCCTGCTCCACCGTTATCAGGAGGAAAAGGAACTCCGCTCCTCCAACGAGGAAGCCATGGTGACCGCCATCTGCAAGACCATGACCTCCATCACCGCTTCCTCCCTGACCACCATTGCGGGCTTCCTGGCACTGTGCGCTATGCGCCTGACGCTGGGCCGCGATATCGGTGTTGTTATGGCAAAGGGTGTGGCGCTGGGTGTCATCTGCACCATCGTCATCCTGCCTGCTTTGATCCTGACCTTTGATCAGCAGGTCGAAAAGTACAAGCACCGCACCATCGTACCCAAGCTGACCAAGCTCAGCTACTTTGTTTCCAAGCACGCAATGCCCATCGTGGTCGTCTTTCTTGTGCTGCTGGTGCCCTTTGTGGTGGCCCAGCAAAAGACCGAGGTCTACTACACCCTGTTCGACTCGCTGCCCCAGGACCTGACCGGCATCGTTGGCACCAACAAGCTGGGCGAGGACTTTGGCATGACCACCTCCCACTTTATTCTGGTGGATGAGGACCTGACCGCAACGCAGGTGTCTGACCTCTGCGATGAGCTCAAGGATGTGGACGGCATCACCCAGGTGGTGAGCCTGGATTCCATCACTGGTCCGGGCTTCCAGACCGAGCTGCTGCCCGACAGCGTGACCGAGATCCTGCAGTCCGGCGGCTACAAGCTCATTCTGGCCAACAGCTCCTATAAGACCGGCACCGATGCCATCAATAACCAGCTGACTGAGATGAACGACCTTATCAAGGCGGTTGACCCCAACGGTGTCATCACCGGCGAGGGTGCCATGACCAAGGATCTGATCGAGGTTGCGGATGTGGATTTCAAGAACGTCAACGTCTGGTCGATCATGGCAGTCGCTGCCATCATCCTGATCTCCTTCCGGAGCCTGTCCATCCCTGTGCTGCTGGTTGCCAGCATCGAGGCCGCCATCTCCATCAATATGGGTATCCCGTACTTCACCGGTACCCAGCTGCCCTTCATCGCCAGCATCGTCATCGGCACCATCCAGCTGGGCGCGACTGTGGACTACTCCATCCTGATGACCACCCGTTATCACGAGGAGCGCAGCTATGGCCGCACCCCGCAGGAAGCTGCCCAGCAGTCGCTGGAGCACTGCAGCCAGTCCATCCTGACCAGCGGCCTGACCTTCTTTGCCGCAACCGTCGGCGTGGCCGCCATCAGTAAGATGGAGCTGCTGCAGAGCATCTGCCGGCTCATCTCCCGCGGCGCACTGATCAGTATGGCTGTCATTCTGGTCGTTCTGCCCGCTGCCCTGATGCTGCTGGACTGGGTCATCCGCCACACCACCATGCACTGGCTGGTCCCTGAATCTTCCAACGCCAAGAAGTCTGATAAGGAGTAACTACCATGAAAAAATCGCTTCGTTTCGCCAGTGCGGCGCTGGCGCTGACTCTCGCCGCAGGCATGACCCTGCCCGCCTTTGCAGCCGCCAAGGCCGATTATTCCAAGGATGAGACCGTCTACGCCGTGATGAACGCCGACGGCTCCATCAAGTCCACCACCGTCAGCGAGCACCTGTACAGCGCTTCCGGCCTGTCCAATGTCACCGATGAGAGCACCCTGACCGATATCCAGAACACCGAGAGCGATGCCGCGTTCACCCAGGACGGCGAAAAGCTGGTCTGGAACACCGACGACACCGACGTGTACTATAAGGGCAATACCGACAAGGCCCTGCCCATCACCGCAAATGTCACCTATACGCTGGACGGCGTGACCGACAGCCTTGAGAACCTGATCGGCAAGAGCGGCCACTTGACCGTGACCGTTGACCTGACCAACAACGAGACCGGCACCGTGACCGTCAACGGCAAGGAGCGCACCGTTGTCACCCCGCTCATCACTGCTGTGGGCGTGATCTTTGGTCAGGACGCCACCAACCTGAGCGCCGAGCACGGAATGCTGGAATCTGCCGCCAAGAGCAGCGTGGCCGCTTTCGTCTGCCTGCCCGGCGTGAAGGACTCTCTGGACGGCCTGCTGCCCGATGACCTGTCCACTGTGGAGGATTATCTGCAGGACAGCGTCACTGTGGAAGCCGATGTCGAGAACCTGACCGCACCGCAGGTCATGCTGGCCTGTGCCACCAACGCCGATGCGTTGGGCACCAATGCCTTTGACCTGAGCAGCCTCAACGAGCTGACCGATGGCGTCAGCCAGCTGAACGATGCCATGAACCAGCTGATGGATGGTGCCGCCCAACTGGTGGACGGTGCTTCCCAGCTGGCCAACGGTACCCTGGCCCTGCTGGACGGCGCTTCTCAGCTGAACAGCGGTGCTTCTGCCCTGGACGATGGTCTGGGCCAGCTGACCACCGGTCTGGATACCCTGAGCTCCAATAACGCTGCCCTGCAGGCTGGTGCCCAGCAGGTGGCCGATGGTGTTCTGGCCTCCGCCAACAGCACCCTGATGGAGGGCGGCCTGATCGACACCCCCATGACCTGGGACAACTACGCTTCCGTTATTGACGAAGTGCTGACCATGAACGAAAAGACACTGGCCGCTGCCCGCAAGAAGATGGTGCGCACCGTCTGGGAGCAGGAGCCCAGCTTCAAGGACAGCCAGCTGGACATTGCCCTGTATCTCTCCGCAACCAAGACCAACCACGACCTGGAAGCTGCTCTGCGGCTGATGCAGAGCTACGACCCCTCCATGTTCAGCGCCATGCTTGACCTGAGCACTGCCAGCGCAAAACAGACCGTGCATGACGAGCTGAAGTATCAGGCTGAGAACAGCCAGGATATCGCAGATGTCCGTGCCCTGAAGAACAGCCTGGCGCAGATCCAGTATTTCGTGTCCAGTGTCAACCAGTACACCAACGGTGTTGCCACCGCTGCTGACGGTGCCCACTCCGCAAAGGACGGTGCCGCCCAGCTGGCCGATGGCACCAAGACCCTGTATGACGGCGTGACCACCCTGAATGATGGCGCAGGCCAGCTCAGCGATGGCACGGTCCGGCTGAACGATGGCCTGAACCAGTTCAATGAGGAGGGCATCTCCAAGCTGACCGGTGCTCTGGACGAGGAGCAGATCCACGGCCTGAAGACCGTGCTGGACGAGATGACCAGCCGTCTGGAGGATTACACCAGCTTTGCCGGTAAGTCCGAGGATGCTTCCGGCAGCGTGAAGTTCGTCTATAAGACCGGTGAGACGGTCGCCGCTGCGGATGTTACCGCCCAGACCACCGCCGATGTGCAGGAAGGCAACTTCTTCACCCGCCTGTGGCAGCGGATCGTGAACCTGTTCAAGTTCTGAAAAAACGGCGTGCCTGCTTGACAAGCCGCCGGAGATTGACTATACTACAAATAGATTCGTCAAGAAAAATGACCGCTCAGGCACTGAAACGTTGAGGCGGTCATTTTTTATGCCAATTTTAAGGAGACCACAGCATGGCAGAGAGGGGATTGTATCCGGACGGGGAACAGCGCCGCCGCATCATGGATTTTATTATGGCGGCCGGTCAGACCCTTTTGGAGAACGGGGCAGAGGTGTTCCGGGTGGAGCAGACCATGGAGATCATGGCGGCCAGCTTCCACCTGCGGGAGTTCCATGTCTATGTGCTGACCAACGGCATTTTTGCCAGTGCAGGCACGGCGGAGATGAGCGAGGTGCGCAACGTGCCCACCCGTACCACCCACCTGGGGCGGGTGGCGGCGGTGAATCAGCTTTCCCGCCAGATCGCGTCCGGGGAAGTGGACACCATCGATGAGGCCGAGACCCGGCTGGCTCAGGCCAGGTGCATCCCTTTTCCGAAGGACTGGGTGCAGATTGCGGCGGGCATGGGCGGCGCGTTCTGCTTTGCGCTGATTTTTGGAGGCGACCTGAAAGCCGGGCTTGCCGCCGCTGCGGCTGGTGTTGCGGCCAACGCCTACCTGCTGTTCTGCGGGCGGCACGGCGTGGGGGGCGGGTTCCGAACCATCTCCACCGCCGCCCTCATCACCCTGTGCTGTATTCTGGGCTGCAGCTTGCTGGGCACTGAAGCCAGTCACGCCATCATCGGCACCCTGATGATCCTGACCCCCGGCATCGCCTTTACCATGGGCATCCGGGACTTTGTGCAGGGCGATTACCTGTCCGGCACCATCCGGATGATCGACGCGCTGCTCATTGCGGCCAGCATCGCCATCGGCGCCGGCCTTGTGCTGAGTCTCTATGCCTTTTTGAAGGGGGTGGCCGTGGTATGACAGAGCTTCTTTTCACCGGGGAGCAGCTGGGCCGTCTGGCCCTGCAGTTCCTGCTGGCCGGGGCGGGCACCCTGAGTTTTGCCATCCTCTTTGCCTGCCCCAGGCGAACCCTGCCCTACTGCGGGCTGGTGGGCGCAGTGGGGTGGCTGGTATACGAGATCGCGGAGCTGTTCGGGATGGAAGCCTTTGCAGCTTCGCTGCTGGCGGTCATTCCGCTGACGCTGCTGGCCCGCATCCTTGCGATGACCCTCAGAGCACCGGTGACGGTGTTCCTGCTCACCGGCATCTTTCCGCTGGTGCCCGGTGCGGGCATCTATTACAGCGCCTACTACTTCATTCAGGGCGACAACGCTCTGGCGCTGGCAAACGGCATCTCCACCTTCAAGATCGCCGTGGCGCTGGCCGTGGGCATTGCCCTGGTGCTGGGCATCCCCCTGCCAAAGAAACAGTGATAAAACAAAAACGAGACCGCCCGGTGGGCGGTCTCGTTGGTTATGCGGGAAAATCAGGTGGTGGGAACCATCCGCAGCAGCTGGGCCCCGGTGGTGACATCCAGCTGGAAATATGCCTTGTTCAGCTCGGTGTTGTAGGAAACACTGACCGGTGTTTCGGTACCGTCGGCATTGATTTGCATCAGGCCGTAGCCGGAAACGGTATTGGCGGGTACCTCGATGCTGGCAATGACTGGCTGGGCCATCACACGGGCGGGGGTGACCTCCTCGCTCTTTACGGTGCCGCACTTTTCGCAGATGACCCGTTCAATAACAGTGGGATAGTAGAATGCTGCTGTCATTACCTGCTCACCGTTTTTCAGAGTCCCGGTGTGAATAGTCAGGTTGGAAAAGTTGGAGAAGACACCGTTTACCTTGGTCAGCTGGGTGTTATTCTTTACCTTGCCGCATTCGGGGCAAAGTGTAAGGGTCTCGGTGGTGCCATCGGGGAGCTTATGCTGGAAGGTGGTCTCCACACACTCAGTCTTATACTCTGTCGTGGTCTTCCAGGTGTGTTCCTTGCACTCGGTTTTGCCCGGGGTTTCTTCGGCAATGCTGACCACAGAACTGCCTGCCAGCACACAGACGGACAGACCAAAGGAGGCCAGGGCTTTCAGTATACGATTTTTCATAGCAGGATCCTTTCTCCCCGCATCCCGGCGGGGCAGCACGATTTGAGCTTGGCTGCTTTTACCATGGCTCCAGCCTGATTATACCAATTAGAAGGAAAAGGTGTCAATGTCCGGGATTAAGTCCTGTGGGAAGATTCACTAGCAGAATACAACGGAATGACAGAAACACAGGAGCAAAATGAATATATACACTGAGAATGGGATGTAACCTGTATAAATGTTTTCAAAAGGGTTTCATTTGTTCCGATTTTTTGCACAACACTTGACTTTTTTATTTGTACAACATATACTAATCCTGTTCCTTGATGACACGATGAAGCGCATCGTGCCGGGAAAGTGAAAAATTATACAATCAACAGAGGAGTGTTTGAATATGAAAAAGATCAATCGCCGCAGCTTTCTGGCTGCCGCTGGTCTGACCGCTGCCGCTCTGGCTCTGACTGCCTGCGGCGGTTCCGCCTCCAGCACCGCTTCTTCCACTGCAAGCAGTGCAGCTTCTTCCGAGGCTGCTTCCACCAGCGCTGCCGCTGAGCTGACCACCGTTGAGGCTGGCAAGCTGACCATGGCCACCAACGCTGCCTTCCCTCCGTACGAGATGACCACCGATGCCGGTGAGTTTGAGGGCATCGACATCGACACCGCCAAGGCCATTGCTGAGAAGCTGGGCCTGGAGCTGCAGATCGACGATATGGACTTCGACGCAGCACTGCTGAGCGTGCAGCAGGGCAAGGCCGATATCGTTATGGCTGGCGTTACCGTGACCGACGAGCGCAAGGCTGTGATGGACTTCTCCGACAGCTACGCTACCGGCATCCAGTCCATCATCGTTCCCGAGGGCTCTGATATCACCTCTCCCGATGATCTGGCAGGCAAGAAGATCGGCACCCAGCGCGGCACCACCGGCTACATCTACTGCTCTGATGACTTCGGCGATGACGCTGTGGTCGCATACGACGACGGCCTGACCGCTGTGCAGGCTCTGAACAATGGCCAGGTTGATGCAGTTGTCATCGACAATGCCCCTGCAAAGGAGTTCGTTGCTGCCAACCCCGGTCTGGTCATTCTGGACACCAGCTACGCCGAGGAGGATTACGCCATCGGTCTGGCAAAGGGTTCCGCTCTGGAGGATGCTGTCAATGCCGCTCTGGAAGAGCTGAAGGCTGACGGCACCCTGCAGTCCATCGTGGACAAGTACATCACCGCTGAATAATTCAGCTGTACCTTGTATCACGGGGAGGCGGCCCCATCTGGGGCACCTCCCCTTTTTTGGAAAGAACAGGTTACAAAATTCTAACAATTTTAGAAAGCGAGGATGCGAATGGCCGCACAATACGAACTGCTGAAAGAGCTGCTCAACAGCGGCACGAAGCTGGACTTCGGGCAGGAAATGTTCTTCAAATTCTATCAGGCGTTCATCCTGAACGACCGCTGGGTGCAGTACATCCAGGGCGTGGGCACCACGCTGCTGGTCACCGCCATTGCGCTGGCACTGGGCGTGGTGCTGGGCAGTGTGGTGGCACTGGTGCGTGTTGCGCACGACCAGCAGCGTCCCGGCCGCAGGAACCCGGTGCTGGGCTTCTTCAATGCCGTCTGTCAGGTGTACACCACCATCATCCGCGGCACCCCCATGATGGTCCAGCTGCTCATTATGAGCATGGTCATCTTTTCCAACAGCCGCAACTTTACCATGGTCGGTGCGCTGGCACTGGGCATCAACTCGGGCGCTTACGTCTCGGAGATCATCCGCGGCGGCCTGATGGCGGTGGACCCCGGCCAGATGGAAGCCGGCCGCAGCCTGGGCCTGAACTACATGACCACCATGGTGGTCATTGTCATTCCGCAGGCCATCCGCGCGGTGCTGCCTGCACTGGGCAACGAGTTCATCGTCCTGCTCAAGGATACCTCGCTCATCACCGTTATCGGCGGCAAGGAGCTGCTGTATGCGGCGCAGGGCATTATGAACCGTACCTACGAGGCCATGTTCCCCCTGTTGGGCGTTGCAGTGGTCTATCTGGTCTTAGTCATGCTCTTTACATGGCTGCTGTCGAAGTTTGAGAGGAGGATGGCGCAAGGTGACCGCTAATCATGCTGAAAAGATCCTGGAAGTCCGTGGTCTGACCAAGACCTACGGCGGTGAGGCCAAAAAGGGTGCAAAGCAGCCCACCCCCACCCTGGATGTCCTGAAGGGCATCGACATCGACATCTACCGCGGCGACGTGGTCTGCCTGATCGGCCCCTCCGGCTGCGGCAAGTCCACCTTCCTGCGCTGCCTGAACCGGCTGGAGATCCCCACCGGCGGCTCCATCAAGTTTGAGGGCATCGAGGTGGACGATGCCCACATCGATGCCGTGCGCCAGAAGATGGGCATGGTGTTCCAGCACTTCAACCTTTTCCCCCACCTGACCGTCAAGCAGAACCTCTGCCTGGCCCCGGAGCTGCTCAAGCTCAAGAGCAAGGAGGAGGCTTCCAAGCGTGCCGAGGAGCTGCTGGCCCGTGTCGGCCTGTCCGATAAAGCCAATGTGTTCCCCAAGAGCCTTTCCGGCGGCCAGCAGCAGCGCATTGCCATTGCCCGCGCTCTGGCCATGGACCCGGATGTCATCCTGTTCGACGAGCCCACCTCCGCCCTTGACCCTGAGATGGTCGGCGAGGTGCTGGAGCTGATGAAGGAGCTGGCCCACACCGGCATCACCATGCTGGTGGTCACCCACGAGATGGGCTTCGCCCGCGAGGTGTCCAACCGCGTCATCTTCATCGATGAGGGCAGGATCCAGGAAGATGAGCCCCCGCAGGAGCTCTTCTCGAACCCCAAGCATCCTCGTCTGAAGGCTTTCCTTTCCAGAATGCTGTAATTGAAGCTGAAAATGCCGTCGCACAAATTCGTGCGGCGGCATTTTTTGAATGGTTTAAAGTTTCCAGAGACTTTTTGCCTGTTTGTAAAGCCAGAGGGCACGGGCCTGAATCTCAATCTCGTTCCAGTCCGTTTTTGTCAGGGCATCCTGAAGCGTGGAAAGGCCCGATGCGCAGAGCGTAAGACCGGGCTTTTCTTGGCCCTTTCCGGCTTTCTTTGTGCTCCAGTCACTGTCCCGGATGGAGGCGTTCAAAGACTGTGGGATGATTGCGAGATTTCCCAGAGTCAGAAGGATAGAATCTCTTTTTTCTGCGTCCAGCGGGGTAGGGCAGGCGGGCCAGTTGTTGCGCCATTTTTTGGGCATCAGATGCTCAAGACTGTAATTGTTGAAACCATGCAGCACAACAGCACTCTGAGCAGGGCGGATGTGGCTTTCAATCAGATAAAGAACACCTTTAGAATAAAGGTTCATCAGTTTAGAGTGTTCAAAACCATCCCGAAGTTCAGCGTCATCAGGAATCGAGGAGTTGGTGCCGCCAAGCACTTGCAAACGGTCTCGTAAATCCTGTGGAGTAAGTATTTCGTTGGCGATAAAGGAGAGAAATAACTTTGTATAATTTGTTGTGGAAGCACGAGTGACAATACGACGCATAACGTAGCTTTCCAGAATGCCATACATCTCGTTTAGAATGGCTAAATTAGAAATGTTTTTTGCAAGGTAGAGAACGTAAGGAATCAACGTTGTGGTTTTTAGACCAAAAATAACGATGTTCAAACGTTCGATGCCAAAATCTGATGGAATTGTTGTGCTGCAAAAATCGGACTTGAAGGTTTGCTGGAATAAAGTGGCATAATCCTTTAGAGTATCCAGAATAGTATTTTTATTACCGCCACAATAAGTGTTTACAAAACTCTGATAGGAATTGGCAAGCTGATCTGTGCGAGCATATATTAATTTGTCGTCAACACTAATATTATACTTTTTCTTTTGGATAAACTGCTGAAAATAGGCATCGAAGAAGATATCAATAAGTGGGCGTTTTACGCGGCCAGCCTCAATTTCGGTATCCCAATAGGCTTTTGCGCTTTCGTTGGCTTCAAAAACAGATTCCCAAATATTTTGATACGCAGTGATGTTATTCCTGCTAAAAAAGTAATTCTTTAAAAGCTCGGAGGTGGTTAAGCGAACGCCAAGGGAATTTAGAGAATCAAAAATCTGCTGTTCATCATCGGTGGGGCCCAAATCAATCCGGACAAATTGAACGTTGGAAATGACTGTCATATAGTCGTTCAAAGTACTCATTTGCAAATGTGAAGCAAAATAGTTGAATGCTTGAACAATTGGAGACGAGGAGCGGTTGTCTATGATGGGCACTGCATTTGTTTGATCCATAACGCATTTAAATGCTTCGGAATCATTTTTTCCATGCTGTAAAGAAAGCTCCCGCGTTGTTATTAGGCGAAAATTTGTATCAAAGATACCCGGCTGATTCATTTTTAAACAGAGCACCTTTAAGAAAATCAAAAATGTCGTAAGACGTTGTTGACCATCAACAAGAGCAAGTCTTGTTGCATAAGAGGTGTTTTGCTGAGGAACAGAAGCGTCTTTCAGGATGAGAGTTCCAAGAAAGTGGGGGCGGTTATATTGAACAACGAACGCCATGTCGTCAAGAAAACGTTCCCATAAATCCTCTTTCCAAACATAGGCTCGCTGAAAAAATGGAACTTCAATGAGAGTGGAGTTGTTTACAATGTCAGGTATTTTCGCTTTATGTGCGTCCATGGAAAATCCTCCCGCTGCTTTTCAGATTTATTAGTAGAATAGCACGAATCCACTGTGAATTCAATGAATCACAAACAAAAGCTCCCGCTTCTCAGAAAAAGCTGAAAAACGGGAGCTTTACAATTCTACAAAACAGAAGCTATGCGCCTAGCCCATGGTCACGACAACTTCCACACCTTCACCGGCCTTTGCCAGCGGCAGGAGGGTGCCCGCAATAGGAGCGCCGTTCACGGTGACGCTCTGCACGCCCTTCTGCACGGCGTGGGGGTTCTCCACCCGGATGTGGTACACAGCACCCCGGTAACGGCGGGTGACGGTGTAGCCTGCCAGCGTGTGGGGGATGCAGGGGTCAACGCGCAGGCCGTCCAGAGTGGGCTGGATGCCCAGAATGTACTGGCTTACGTTCACAAAGGTCCATGCCGCCGTGCCGGTCAGCCAGCTGTTCTTGGCCTCGCCGAAGGTGGGGGCATCGCGGCCTGCCACCATCTGGCTGTAAACGTAGGGTTCGGTGCGGTGGATCTCGCTGATGTCCTCGATATAGGCCGGGCAGGTCTTTTTGTAGACAGCAAAGGCCCGGTCACCGTGGCCCAGCACGGTCTCAGCACAGCTGATCCATGGGTTGTTGTGGCAGAAGATACCGGCGTTCTCCTTGTAGCCCGGGGGATAGCTGGAGATCTCGCCCAGATTGAGCCGGTAGGTGGTGTAGGCGGGCTGGAGCAGTACCACGCCGTACGGGGTGTCCAGCCGCTCCTCCACGCTCTTCAGTGCGGCTTCGGCCTGACCGGTCTCTCGGCCGATCCCGGCCATCACGCACATGCCCTGGGGTTCGATGAAGATCTGCCCCTCGTCGCATTCCCTGCTGCCCACGGGGGCACCAAAGGCATCGTAGGCACGGCGGAACCATGCGCCGTCCCAGCCGGCGGTCAGGGTGGCCTGTTCTACTGCATCAATGGCAGTGCGGGCACTGACGGCCTCCTCGGTGAGGTGCAGGTGGTCACAGAGTTCGGCGTACTCGCGGCCGTATTTCACGAACATGCCCGCAATGAACACGCTCTCAGCCACAGGGCCCTCGCTGGGGCCGGTGATCTGGAAGCTCTCGCCCGGGTGCTCCGAGAAGCAGTTCAGGTTCAGGCAGTCGTTCCAGTCGGCCCGGCCGATCAGCGGCAGGCCGTGGGGGCCCAGATGGGTATGGGTGTAGTGGAAGCTCCGGCGCAGATGCTCCATCAGGGGCTGTGCTCTGGTCACGTCGTTGTCAAAGGCCACCGGCTCGTCCAGGATCGACCAGTCACCGGTTTCCCGCAGATAGGCGGCGGTGCACGCAATGAGCCAGAGCGGGTCATCGTTGAAGCCGCTGCCCACGTCGCTGTTGCCCTTTTTGGTCAGGGGCTGGTACTGGTGGTAGGCACTGCCGTCCTCAAACTGGGTGGCAGCAATGTCCAGAATGCGCTCCCGTGCGCGGGAGGGGATCATGTGGACGAAGCCCAGCAGATCCTGACAGGAATCCCGGAACCCCATGCCGCGGCCGATGCCGCTCTCGTAATAGCTGGCACTGCGGCTCATGTTGAAGGTGACCATGCACTGATACTGGTTCCACAGGCTCACCATCCGGTCCAGCTTTTCCTCGCCGGAGGTCAGCTGCCAGCCCGAGAGCAGCTCCTGCCAGTAGTCGGCCAGTGCCCTGCGGGCGGCATCCACCTGTGCATCGGTGGCATAGCGGGCCATCATGGCCTCGGCCCGGGCTTTGTTGATGATGCCGGGAGCACTGAATTTTTCCCGGACCGGGTTTTCAATGTAGCCCAGCCCGAAGATGATGCTCTTTTTCTCACCCGGTGCCAGCGTGAGATGGAAATGGTGGGCACCCACCGGAGCCCAGCCGTGGGCAATGCTGTTCGAGCAGTGACCGGCTTCGACCGCTTCCGGTGCGGCGGGGCCGCCGTACACGCCGCAGAAGGCATCCCGGCTGGTGTCGAAGCTGGTAACGGGGGCGTTGGCCCAGAACACGGCGTAGTGATCCCGGCGCTCCCGGTACTCTGTCTTATGATAGATGGCACTTTCCACCACTTCCACCTCGCCGGTGGAAAAGTTGCGTTGGAAATTGGAGCTGTCGTCCATGGCATCCCACAGGCAGAACTCCACATAGCTGAACACGTCCAGCGTGCGGGGGGCAGTGGTCTTGTTTTCCAGCGTCAGCCGGTCGATCTCACAGGCATCGCCCCGGGGCACGAACAGCTCCTGAGCGGCCGCAATGCCTTTTTTTTCGCCCTGCAGGATCGTGTAGCCCAGACCGTGGCGGCAGGTGTAACTGTCCAGTTCCGTCTTGGCGGGCTGCCAGCCCGGGTTCCAGATGGTGCCGCCATCGTTGATGTAGATGCGGTGGCCGTCCATGTCCAGCGGGGAATTGTTGTAGCGGTAGCGGGTCAGCCGCCGCAGCCGGGCATCCCGGTAAAAGCTGTAACCGCCGCCGGTGTTGGACACCAGACTGAAAAAGTCCTCGCTGCCCAGATAGTTGATCCAGGGCAGGGGAGTGCGGGGCGTGTCGATCACATATTCCCGGCGCGCATCATCAAAATGTCCGAATCTCATAGCCTTGTTCCTCCTTATAGGGTAAATCGGAAATGCTGAAATCATTTGATGGCGAAAACGATTTAGAATTTGCGGCCCAAGGATGGGAAAGGCACTTGTCACCCTAAGAATAGTCTATCCTGCGGGAAAAATCAAGAGCGGACCTGAAATATACAACAAGGGTGCAGCGGGCTGCTTCAGGGGTGGAAACCGGTATGGGAACGAAAAAAATATCGAACAGTAACGAAATGTAACGAAAACGATACAGACTGCATAATTCTGAGGAAATGAAATCTTGCAACCTGCTGAAATGCAGACTTTTAGGATAAAACTTTTCTTCTTCTGCTTGATTTTTAGTGCAAAGTGCGCTATATTGAAATTGCGAAAACGATTTAGGATTTGCTCGGGAGCCCTGAGCGGGTCCCTGCGAGGGAGGGCGGCGAAATGTCATCCTTGAAAGATCTGGCGCGTGAATGCGGTGTCTCGGTGGCAACGGTGAGCAAAGCGCTCAATGGCCAGTCGGACATCTCTGCTGCGACCCGCGACCGTGTCCGCGAGGCGGCCCGCCGGATGGGCTATGTGCCCAATATGGCGGCCCGCGCAATGAAGACCAACCGTACCTACAACCTTGGCGTTCTGTTTGTGGATGAGCGGCAGAGCGGCCTGGCCCACGAGTACTTCTCGGCGGTGCTGGACAGCTTCAAAGTGCAGGTGGAAAAGCTGGGCTACGATATCACCTTTGTCAACCGGAACCTCGGCGGCAGAACAATGACCTATCTGGAGCACTGCCACTACCGGGGCGTGGACGGAGCGGTGATCGCCTGCGTGGATTTCAACGATCCTCAGGTGGTGGAGCTGGTCAACAGTGATGTGCCGGTGGTGACCATCGACCATGTGTTCAACAACCGGATGGCGGTCCTTTCCGATAATGTCAACGGGCTTTCGGCGCTGGTGCGGTACGCCTACGCCAACGGCCACCGCCGCATCGCCTTTATCCATGGCGAGCGCACGGCGGTGACGGAGAACCGGCTGGCGGGCTTCTACAAGAGCTGTGCGGAGCTGGGGCTGCAGGTCCCCGAAGAATATGTGCGCAGCGGTGTGTATCACGATCCCGACCGCTGTGCCGAGGAGACACGGGCCCTGCTGGCACTGCCCCAGCGGCCCACCTGCATCCTCTTCCCCGATGATTTCTCGGCCATGGGCGGCTGCATCGCTCTGCAGGAAGCGGGCCTGAGCATCCCGGAGGATATTTCCGTGATGGGATATGACGGCATTTACCTCTCCCGCGTGATGAAACCCCAGCTGGTGACCTGGCAGCAGAACACCAAAATGCTGGGCCGGATGGCAGCGGATAAGCTGGTGCAGATGATCGAGCACCCCCGTGTGACGCTGGCCGAGCAGATCCCGGTGACAGGAAAACTGCTGGAGGGCGGCTCGGTGCGCAGCATCGAATGAATGGGTTGGATTTGGTTCCGGGCGAACCGGAGCCTTGAATTTGAAACGCTTTTTCACGAAAACTATTGAAGGAGGTTTTTCATTATGAGAAAGATTTCGCGTCGTAATTTCCTGCTGGCTTCCGGTGCAGTTACCATCAGTGCAGCGCTGAGCGCATGCGGCGGCTCCTCTTCTTCTACCGGCGCGGCATCCTCTGCCGCAGCTTCTTCCGCCGCTTCCGATGCTCCGGCAGCTCAGGGCAAGGTGCTGAATATCTGGTGCTGGAACGACGAGTTCCAGGGACGCTTCAATAACTATTACCCCGAGGTCGCCTCCATCGCTGAGGATAAATCCACCACCACCCTGAAAGATGGCACCGTTGTCAAGTGGACCATCAACGCCAACGAGAACAACAACTACCAGAATAAGCTGGATGAGGCCCTGCTGAATCAGGACTCCGCCGCCGATGATGACAAGGTAGATATCTTCCTGATCGAGGCTGACTACGCACTGAAGTATGTGGATTCCGATTACGCGCTGGATGTCAAGGCAGACATCGGCCTGACCGATGCCGATCTGGCTGGTCAGTACCAGTACACCAAGGACATTGTCAGCGTGGACGGCAGCCAGCGCGGCACCACCTGGCAGGCGACCCCCGGTCTGTTCGCATACCGCCGCAGCATCGCCAAGGAAGTGCTGGGCACCGATGATCCCACCGAGGTGCAGAGCCATCTGTCCGATTGGGATAAGTTCAACGAGGTGGCTGCACAGGCCTATGCCAAGGGCTACAAGATGCTGTCCGGCTTCGATGATGCTTACCGCACCTTCTCCAACAACGTGGACGCTCCCTGGGTGGACGGCACGACCGTCAAGGTAGACCCCAACATTATGAAGTGGGTCGATCAGACCAAGGAGTACACCGATAAGGGCTACAACAATAAGTCCAGCCTGTGGGACAGCCAGTGGGCAGCCGATCAGGGCCCGAGCGGCAAGGTGTTTGGCTTCTTCTATTCCACCTGGGGCATCAATTTCACCCTGCTGGGCAACTCTCTGGAGACCCCTGTGGCCGAGGGCGGCAAGGAAGAAGTAGGCAACGGCATCTACGGCGATTACGCAGTCTGCGAAGGTCCTCAGCCCTATTACTGGGGCGGCACCTGGATCTGCGCGGCAGCCGGTACCGATAATACCGATATCATCCGTGATGTGATGCAGAAGCTGACCTGCGACGAAGCCATTATGAAGCAGATCACCCTGGATACGCAGGATTACACCAACAACGAGAAGGCCATGGAAGAGATCGCAAACAGCGATTATGCCTCCGACTTCCTGGGCGGCCAGAACCATATCGCCCTGTTTGCAGAAGCTGCAAAGAAGATCGATATGTCCAACGCAGGCCCGTACGATCAGGGCCTGAACGAGAGCTTCCAGAATGCCTTCAAGGATTACTTTACCGGCACGGTGGACGAGGATACCGCAAAGGCAAACTTCGAGACCGCCATCAAGGAAAAGTACCCCGAGCTGACCGATGTGGTCTGGCCCGCATAAGCGCAGCCGGAACCTGAAAACCTTTTGAACCGAATCTGAATGGGGCGGGCCGGACGCTGATCCCGCCCGCCCCGTTTTGCTTTGGGCAGTGTACGTCAGGAGGGCAGTTACTATGGGAGCAAAACCAAAGAAGAACGGTTCGATCAGCTATGCAAAGTGGGGCTATATCTTCATTGCACCGTTCTTCCTCATCTTTGCGCTGTTCCAGCTCATCCCACTGGGGTCTACGATCTATTACAGCTTTTTTGAATATTACCGCAGCGGCCTGAAGATCATCGGCCCTACCTTTGTGGGCCTGAAGAACTACATCACCCTGTTTGCAACCGACCTGCCCAAATACTTTGGCAACACGCTGCTGCTCTGGATCATCGGCTTCATCCCGCAGATCGCCATCTCGCTGCTGCTGGCGGCCTGGTTCACCGACCTGCGCCTGAAGCTGAAGGGCCAGACCTTCTTCAAGACAGTCATCTACATGCCCAACCTCATTATGGCTTCGGCGTTTGCCATGCTGTTCTTTGCCCTGTTCTCGGATAACGGCCCCGTGAACGCTGCACTGGTGGGCATGGGCATCCTCAAGGAGCCCTTCAGCTTCCTGAACAGTGTCTGGGGCAACCGCGGCCTCATCGGCCTGATGAACTTCCTGATGTGGTTCGGCAATACGACCATCATGCTGATGGCGGCCATTATGGGCGTGGACCCCACCCTGTATGAGGCAGCGGAGCTGGACGGCTGCACCCCGAACCAGATGTTCTGGAAGATCACCATCCCGCTCATCCGGCCGATTTTGGTTTATGTGATGATCACTTCGATGATCGGCGGCCTGCAGATGTTCGATGTGCCGCAGATCCTGACCAACGGCAAGGGCGGCCCCGACCGCACCTCCACCACCATGATCATGTACCTGAACAACCACCTGTTCAGCAAGAACTACGGTATGGCCGGCGCGGTCTCGGTGGTGCTGTTCCTGGTGTGCGCAGTGCTCTGCGTGATCGTTTACATGGCCCTGACCAAGGAGGACGACGGCCTGAGCAAGGCCGAGCGCAAGGCCCGCAGGCAGGCGGTCAAACAGGTGAAGGGAGGAAAAGCATAATGTCACACGCAGTCAAGACAAGATCCGAAAAAGCGACCCTTGCGGCCCGCCGCACGGTGTGCTATGCGGCGCTGGTGCTGCTGAGCTTTTTATGCCTGTTCTTCTTCTATGTGCTGGTCATCAATTCCACCCGTACCCATTTTGAGATCCAGAAGGGCTTTTCCTTTCTGCCGGGAAAATCGCTGATGACCAACCTGAAAAACGTGCTGTCGGATGCCAACATCCCGGTGCTGACCGGTGTGCGGAACAGCCTGATCGTGTCCGGCTGCTCGGCTGCCCTCAGTGTCTATTTTTCGGCCCTGACAGCCTACGGCATCTACGCCTATAACTTCCGGTTCAAAAAGGCGGCGTTTGCCATCATCCTGCTCATTATGACCATGCCGACCCAGGTCTCGGCGCTGGGTTTCCTGCAGCTCATCACGAAGATGGGCCTGAAGAACAGCTTCATTCCCCTCATCATCCCCAGCATTGCGGCCCCGGCGGTGTTCTTCTTTATGAAGCAGTATCTGGATGCCAGCCTGCCCATGGAGATCGTGGAAGCCGCCCGCATCGATGGCGCAGGGGAGTTCTACACCTTCAACCATATCGTGCTTCCCATTATGAAGCCCGCTCTGGCGGTGCAGGCCATCTTCTCCTTTGTGTCCAGCTGGAACAACTACTTCATCCCCGCACTGGTGCTGGATACGGCAGACAAAAAGACCCTGCCCATCCTCATTGCACAGCTCCGCAGTGCCGACTTCCTCAAGTTCGATATGGGCAAGGTCTATATGCTGGTGGCCATTGCCATCCTGCCCGTGATCATTGTTTATCTGCTGCTGTCCAAGTTCATCGTCCGTGGTGTTGCACTGGGCGGTGTCAAGGGCTGAGCATTCCCTTCTCTCCTTTGAAAAAAGCACCCGCAGCCAGCAGGCCGCGGGTGCTTTTCTATCCTCTCGTGCTCAGTCGGCTTTGGCAATGCGCTGCATCGCGGTGGAAGCGACATACTTCTCCTTGATGGCGCGGAGCTGGGCCATGTGGTCGGTGTTCACGTGGGCCTGCTGCTGGGCTTCGGAGTCCCACTCCTCAACGATGAGCAGCTCGTCCGGGTCGGCGGCGCTCAGGTAGTAATCGTAGCGCTCAAAACCGTCCTCCTGCTGGACCTTTGCCAGAATGCCGGCAGCGGCGACCTCCTGCAGAAAAGCGTCCCGCTGGCCGGGGAGCATACGGTAGGTGACCAGAAGCATCATGTGTTCCATGGTGAAATCTCCCTTATCATGTTCCAATGTGTGTGTGTTAGACAAAAGCCGCCGGAAATCGCTTCCCGGCGGCTTTTGCTTATTAGGAGGATCAAAAGATGATCCCTGGAGAACTTAGTTCAGGATGGTCTGCTCGGTCTCGACATCAAAGACGTGGACCTTGTGCGGATCAAATGCAACGCGGACGGTGTCTCCGTTGCGTGCCTTGGAGGTGGGAGCGACACGGGCGGTCATCTTGTTGCCCTTGTACTCCAGGTACAGGTAGATCTCAGCGCCCATCATTTCGGACACATCGACCTGAGTCTCCAGGTGGCAGTCGGGGTGCTTTGCCATAAACTCGGGCTCGTCGTCGATATCCTCAGGACGGATGCCCATCTTGACCTTCTTGCCAACGTAGGAATCCAGCTTGCCGTCAGCGGTCTTTTCCTTGGGCAGGGGGATGGTGTCGCCGCCCAGGTCAATGGCGTACTGATCGCCGTTCTTGGTCACGGTGCCGTCCAGGAAGTTCATCTGGGGGCTGCCGATGAAGCCGGCAACGAACATGTTGCAGGGCATGTCGTACAGGTTCTGCGGGGTATCGACCTGCTGGATGATGCCGTCCTTCATAACAACGATGCGGTCGCCCATGGTCATAGCCTCGGTCTGGTCATGGGTAACGTAGATGAAGGTGGTGGCCAGCTTCTTGTGCAGCTTGATGATCTCGGTGCGCATGCTGGTACGCAGCTTAGCATCCAGGTTGGACAGGGGCTCGTCCAGCAGGAAGACTGCCGGGTTACGAACCATTGCACGGCCCAGAGCAACACGCTGACGCTGGCCGCCGGACAGAGCCTTGGGCTTGCGGTCCAGCAGGTGCTCGATCTCCAGGATCTTGGCAGCCTCGTGAACGCGGCGGTCGATCTCGTCCTTCGGGGTCTTGCGCAGCTCCAGACCGAAAGCGATGTTCTTGTAAACGGTCATGTGGGGGTACAGAGCGTAGCTCTGGAACACCATGGCGATATCACGATCCTTGGGAGGAACGTCGTTGATCAGGCGGCCGCCGATGTACATTTCGCCCTTGGAGATCTCCTCCAGACCGGCGATCATGCGCAGGGTGGTGGACTTGCCGCAGCCAGAGGGGCCGACGAAGATGATGAACTCCTTATCCTGGATCTCCAGGTTGAAGTCGGTAACAGAAGGAGCAGTAGCGCCCGGATAGATCTTGTAGATGTGCTGGCAGCTAATCGAAGCCATAGGTCATTGCCTCCATTAAAATTTTTCTATGTTACGGCACCTTGACGGTGCACGCTCTCGTTGGTATTATAATAACAGATAACTTTGTGATATAAAATAGCATTTTATTGATTTGAGGTGTCAGATATTGCTTTATGATTGGACAAGCACCGCAGCCCTTGGCGTGGTGCGGGATATCCAGCCCAAAGAACCCCTGACCCTGACCGGCGAGGGGCTGTGGGTCTGCCTGATCTCCAGCGGCAGATGCACTGCCAGCCTGACCGATGCCTCGCCCTCCCCGGCGGGCAGCGCACTGATCCTGCCGCCCCAGAGCGCGGCGGCGGGTCATCTGGTGCTGAGCCGCGCCCCGTTGACCCTGACCCCGGAAGGGGAGAGCCACCTGCTCTGCATCCAGCTGACCGGGCAGGCGGCGGTGCAGTTCCTTGCCGGGCTGACGGAGCTGCCGTTCCTGGCCCGGGGCGAGACCTGCCCCGCCGCCGCAGAGCTGCTGGGCCGCCTTGCCGCCGAGGCCGACACACCCGGCAGCCGGGCTGCCAGCCAGCTGGCCTTTGCCCTGCTCTGTGAGCTTGCGGGAGCCGACAGCGCCGCCCCGCCTCTGCCGCCGCTGGTGGAGGCCGCCATTGAGGATATCCGCCAGAACTACGCTGGCCTGTACGGCGTGGAGGAGCTCAGTGAGCGGCTGGGAGTCTCCAAGAGCCACCTTGTCCGCACCTTTACCGCCGCTGTGGGGGTGCCCCCGGGGCGCTACCTGACCACCGTGCGGGTGGAAGCTGCCATGCGGCTGCTCCTGCACCGGGAATATACGCTGGATGTCATTGCCAGCCTGTGCGGTTTCTCAGGGGCCAACTACCTGTGCCGGGTGTTCAAAAAAGAGACCGGCCAATCCCCCGCACAGTGGCGGGCCTTGGCCGGTCAGACAGCGCGGCCCCTCAGCCCGGCGGAAAGCCAGCGGGAGCAGGCACTGTATATTTAAAATTTCAGGAGCCGGGGCAGCACCCGGCTCTTTTCCGTGGAGGCGTTCAGCCGCACACAGACTGCGGGCGCTTGAGCAGGAACACCGTCAGGGCCAGCGTGATGGCCTCGGCGGCGGGGAAGGCCGACCACACGCCGTTCATGCCGAACAGGGCGCTCAGGATCAGCGAGCAGGTGACGATGGCGGCCACACCCCGGCTGACCGAGGTGATGGTGGCCTCGGTGGGGCGGTTGACAGCACCCAGATAGCCCGCCGCAACAATATTGCAGCCTGCAAAGAAGTAGCCCAGGAAGTAGATGCGCATACCGCTGTGGGCATATTCGGCCATCAAAGCAGAGCTCTCGCTGTTGAAGAGGGCAACAAAGGTATCGGTAAAGCCAAACACGGCACCGTACAACACCGCCGCCAGCGCCAGCGCAGTGCCGCAGCCCAGCAGAAGCAGCTTTTTTGCCCCAGCCATCTCATTTTTGCCGTAGCACTGGCTGATCAGCGGCTGGGCACCCTGGGCCACGCCGTTGAAGATGGCTGTTGCCACCAGCGCAAAGTTTGCCACCACGCCGTAAGCGGCCACGCCCACGTTGCCAGCCAGCCGGAGCAGCAGGAAGTTGAACACGGTGGTGGTCACAGCAGAGGAGAGCTCCCCGACAAAGCCGGAGATGCCCAGCTGGCAGCTCTGCACCAGCAGCCGGGCCGAGGGGGCCTGCCGGACAAAGGTGAGCGTGTTGCTCTTTTGAAAGAAGTGGCGGCTGCAGATGGCGATGCTGAGCACCGGCGAGATGGCGGTTGCCAGCGCCGCGCCGGGCAGGCCCAGCCCCATGGGGAAGATGAAGATGTAATCGAACACCACATTGAACAGGCTGCCGCTCAGGGTGGCCACCATGGCAAGGGACGGGTCGCCGTCGTTGCGGACGAAGGCCGAGAAGATGTAGTTGCACATGAAGAAGGGCGTGAACAGCAGGAAGATGCGGGTGTAGTTCAGGCCCAGCGCCACAATGTCCGCATCGCCGCCCATGAGCTGCAGGAGCGTGCCCGGGCAGAACGCGCCCGCCAGCATGAACGGGATGGCAATCAGGCAGGCGCAGAGGATGGCGTTGGAAAAAAACCGCTGCGCCCGTGCCTCGCCCTGTGCCTGCAGGATGGCGTACCGGGTGGCCGCACCCAGACCGATCATCGAGCCGAAGGCAAAGATCAGGTTGTACATGGGCAGGCAGAGGTTCAGCAGGGTCACGCCGTCGGTGCCCGCCGCCTGGGCGATGAAATAGGTGTCGGCCAGAATATAGCACGATGTGCCGATCAGACCGAAAATATTCTGCGACACATACTTGAAGAACTGCTTTGTCAGGTTCATGGATGCTTCCTTTCCGCAGGGAGAGTAGGGGAGTGAAACGTAAAAACGACTACTACTATATCATAAAACCTGGCATATTTCAACGAAAAAGCGCAGAAACGCCCCACCGGTTTCCCGGCAGGGCGCTTCCGCAGGTTATTTTGGGATGAGAATGGTTAGGTTGTGGGTGTTTGCTTCCTCTCCTGCGCCTTCTTCCATGCGTGGATGGAATCGGTAAAGGTCACAGGTGCAAACGGGTCAAAGTGGTCGGGGTGTTCGTCTGCGTCCAGCAGCTCCATCAGGTCGTTTTCCACGGCCCAGCGGGCGGCCTGCTGGATGGCACTGTCCTCATTGCTGATATCGCTGTAAAGGGCGGTGCTGACAGGCTCCGGGTTTCCGGCATCCTGCCACAGCAGCACAGCCAGTTCCGCGCGGTTCTGCGGGACGATGGCTCCATGGGGCAGCAGATACCGCAGGTAGAGCTCGGTGCCCAGCATGTGGCCCTGATAGAGCAGGACTACGCCGCCGACAATGACGGTACCAGCGGCCGCACCCTTTTCCAACAGATTGGGGCCCTCGTCAATGGACGCATCCCTTGTCATGGATTCGATTTTTACATCGGCATGGGGCATTGTGAAGGTAAAGGTCTCCTCATCGTATGCCACATCGGGGTCACCCAGCAGGGATTTGTCACTGATCGTCCACTGGTCAAAGGTCTGTGCATCGGAGAGGATGCTTCTATCGAAACTTACCTCAACCACTGCGTCCTCTTTTACGGGATAGCTGTTGTCCGCATCCGGGGCAACAGCGGTGCCATCCACCTTGACGGTACCGCCAATGACAGTCAGGGTATGGAAAACATCCTTCTTGTTTACTGTGTACTTTGCTTCTGCCTTGCCAAGCTCGTCACCATTCTCTTTTGTTACGGTAACGGTCAAGGTCTGCTCGCCGCTCATCTTGGGGGTAATGCGGAACTCATAATCCTTTGCGCCGTCATCCAGGTCGATTTCCAGACCATCGGCAGGCATATCCTTCCAGTCATCGCCGTCCTTATACTGTACTTCGCCGTTCTTACCGCCAAAGTCGATTTTACCCTTGCCGGTATCATCCTTCGGGTCAACTCTTACAGTAAAGTCGTGGCTTTTCTCTTCATTGAGGGTCACATTGTCAAGGCCATCAATGGTCACAGTACCGTCCTCATAGTCACGCACCGTAAAGCTGACCTCGTCAGTGTTCGGTGCACCGGTCAGGCCATCTTTCTGCACGCCAGCAGTCAGCGTGTTGGGGCCGGTTTGGTCGGGGACCAGCTTAAACTGGTAGCTCTTGCTCACAAGCGCAATATCCAGTTCGCTGCTGGTCATTTCCTCCCAAGTACCATCGTCCTTTTGCTGATACAGTGTGCCGCCGTTGGCAAGAGTAAGGGTCAGCTTGCCGTTGCCTGCATCACCATCGGGGGTGATTTTTACCGTAAAGGGGTACTCTTTGCCCTTTACCAAGGTGTCACCATCGCTCAGGCCGCTGATGGCAACCGTTGCAAAGGTGTCGGTCTGCCGCCATGCGGCGTACAGCGTTATGGTGTCCGGTACACCCTCGGTTGCGGGGTCAAAGGCTGTCATTGCTCGCGCCACATTGTCGGTGTAATACCAGCCATCAAATACATAGCCCTTTCTGGTGGGGTTTGCAGGTACATCACCCTTGGTAGCCACTTTTTCGGTGCGCCAGATTTCTTTGATTGTCACAGGGGCAGAGGTACCATCCTTAAAGGTGCCACCGTTGGGGTTGAAGGTCACGTCGCAGAGGTAGCGGATATCCTGCGAACCGATTTTGAGATTCGCCCTATCCAAATTGGTAAAGTTGTTTGTTCCAATGGCTTCTTCCAGCTCTGCCCGGGTTCCATTATAGTAAATTGCTCTATTTTGTTCATCAATTTGCCGGATATTCTGCAGATTCTGCGGCAGGAACAGCCTTTTTATTCCAGCCCGCTTAAAGGCATCTTCTCTCACAGTTTGCACTGTTTCCGGAATCATAAAGTTTCCTTCTTCATCGCCTTTGAAATTAACACAGGCATCAAACGCCCGTAGGCCAATCGAGGTGACATTACTCGGGAATATGAAGTCTAGCCCACAGTGGTAAAACGTTTCTTGTTCAATTTCTGTCACTGTATCTGGAATCTTAAAAGTTCCCGTCAAGCCCGTGCAATCATAAAAAGCCTGTCTACCAATCGATTCAATATCCTTTGGAAGAGTCAAACTTCCTTTCAATTGTGCACAGCCTCTGAATGCACCCCAGCCAATGGACTTCACATTTTCCGGAATCTTCAAGCCACCCTGCACTTTCAGCTGTGAGCAATTCCAGAAAGCACAACTCGGAATCACAGTAAGCTGGCTGGGCAGTGTAAGATATCCATTCAGACTGCTGCATCCATAAAAGGCATTATTTCCAATCGATGTTACCGTGTCCGGAATTTCAAGGTCACCGGTCAAGCTGCTGCACCGGGCAAATGCAGCATCTTCAATAACCGTCACACTGCTTGGAATTACCAGCTTATCCTCAACTTTCAGATTTACGCAGTTGTTAAACGCAATTTTCGGTATCTTCGTCAGGCTGCTCGAAAGTACCAGATATCCGTCAAGATTAGCGCAATTGTAAAATGCCCCTGTTCCAATTGAGGTTACCGTATCTGGAAGTTTAAGACCACCGGTCAGGTTATAGCAATTGTAGAACGCATCGTTGCCTACAGACTGTAGGCCCTCCGGCAGTTCAAAGTTTCCAGATAAATTATTGCAATCCAGAAAAGCCTCTGCACCGATCTCTGTTACACTATCCGGAATTTCCAGCGAACCGGTTAATTTCTTGCACCCATAAAAGGCATTATTTCCAATGGATGTCAGCGCTTTCGCGTCAGAAAGATCAAGCGTCGCCTGCATATCACTGCACTGATAAAAAGCATTTGAACCAATGGATGTAACACCATTTTCAATCACTATCTTTTTGATCTGATTGGATATTTCCTTCCAAGGGGCAACAAAATGCATGGTTTGATAATTTTCCATAGCACCTTCGCCTGAAAATGTCAACGTGCCGCTTGCACTATTAAAATGCGCCGTTACGATGTTCGAAGCGTTCGCGCCACAGCTCCATTCAGGATCTTCCGCAAACGCTGTCACTGCCCCCACCGGCAGAAATGTCAGCATCATACTGAACGCCAGTAGTAAGCTGACCAATCGCTTTTTCATAAAGCATCCTCCTTTGCAAAACTCCCATGCCACCGCAAAACAAAAGAGCGCCGCACCAACCATCCGGCTGGTACAACGCTCTGAAACTCTTGATGGAAAAGTGCAGCTGGTTGCCATATTACGGGCCCTTTAGCTTTGCGTCGCAGCCTTTCGACTGGTTTGCCGATACCTTGATTTTTGCATAATGACATCTTACACAAAAATACTACGCTTTTTTTTTTTTTTTAGTCAATAGCGCACGGAGATAATTGGAAAACTGCACAAAAATGGAGGAAATTTAGAGGTTTAGCGGCTAAACCCCACCGTCATCCCTTCGGGATGCCACCGCCCCTAATAGGGGCGGCCTTGGCAAAAAGGTGAAACTATCCGCCATGCCAAGGGCCCCCCTATTAGCGGGGGCTGTCGCTGAAAGCGACTGGGGGGTTGCCCCCACAACCGAACCATTCTCTATTCCCAAATAACCTGTGGAAGCGCCCTGCCGGGGAACCGGTGGGGCGCTTCTGCATAGGGGCGGGAGCCGAAACCGCCGCTTTTTCCGCTCTAGCGCCGTGGTTTTTATTGACAAGCTCCCGGCTTGCTATTATAATAGAACAGTCATAATAGCATTCGTGCGCGGCTTTGCGGCTGCGTCAATCCAATAGACAAGGAGAAGATCCAAAATGGCACAAGAAATCAAGATGTCCGCTTCCGGCCTGAAGGCGATGCAGGACGAACTGGAATACCTCAAGACGGTCCGCCGCAAGGAGCTGGCCGAGGAGATCAAGGAAGCCCGCAGCCACGGCGACCTTTCTGAGAACAGCGAGTACGATGAAGCCAAGAACACCCAGGGTCTGGTGGAGAACCGCATCACCGAGCTGGAGCAGATGGTCAAGAACGCTGTGATCATCGACGAGAGCGAGCTGAGCGTGGACAGCGTTGCTGTTGGCACCCACGTTTCCATCAAGATGATCGGCGATGATGAGGCCGAGGAGTACGATATCGTTGGCCGCACCGAGGCTGACCCCATCAACGGCAAAATCAGCGACGAGAGCCCCGTGGGCCACGCTCTGCTGGGCAAGGCCGTGGGCGAGAAGGCTGAGGTTCTGCTGCCCTCCGGCCAGACCGTCGAGTACGAAGTGCTGGCCATCACCCACGCCGCAAACTGAGCCTGAACGGGAGGAAACCATGGAAGAGCAAAAGAGAAACCCCGCTCAGGGCCTGTCTGAGAGCGAGCAGGTGCAGGTGCGCCGCCAGAAGCTGGCCGACCTGCAGGCTGCCGGAAACGACCCCTTCACCCTGACCAAGTTCCCGCAGGACGCATACTCTGCCGACCTGAAGGAAGAGTTCAAGGAACTGCCCAACGAGACCGACAGCGGCAAGCAGGTGGCGCTGGCTGGCCGTATGATGTCCAAGCGCGTGATGGGCAAGGCAAGCTTTGCCCACCTGCGCGATGACAAGGGCGATATCCAGCTGTATGTCCGCCGCGACGAGCTGGGCGAGGAGGCTTACGCCGCCTTCAAGAAGCTGGACGTGGGCGATATCATCGGTGTCAAGGGCGAGGTGTTCCGCACCAAGACCGGCGAGCTGAGCGTTCGCGCCACCGAGCTGACCCTGCTGGCCAAGAGCCTGCGCCCCCTGCCCGAGAAGTTCCACGGCCTGACCGATACCGAGATGCGTTACCGTCAGCGCTATGTGGACCTGATCGCCAACCCCGAGGTGAAGGATACCTTCGTCAAGCGCAGCCAGATCCTGAAGGAGATCCGCGCTTATCTGGACGAGAAGGGCTTCCTGGAGGTGGATACCCCCATCCTGACCCCCTTTGAGATCGGTGCCTCTGCCCGCCCCTTCTACACCCACCACAACAGCCTGAACATGGACATGGTGCTGCGCATTGAGACTGAGCTGTATCTCAAGCGCCTGATCGTGGGCGGCATGGACCGCGTGTACGAGGTTGGCCGCATCTTCCGCAACGAGGGCATGGACCCCAAGCACAACCCCGAGTTCACCAGCATTGAGCTGTATCAGGCCTTCACCGATTTCCACGGCATGATGGATCTGGTGGAAGAGCTGTACAAGCGCCTTGCCCTCAAGATCTGCGGCAGCATGGTCATTCCCTATCAGGGCAAGCAGATCGATATGAGCCACTGGGAGCGCCTGACCATGGTCGAGGCTGTCAAGAAGTATTCCGGCGTGGACTTCAACGACTGGAAGACCGACGAGGATGCCATTGCCTCTGCCAAGGAGCATCATGTGGAGCTGCCCGAGGTTCCCACCAAGGGTGCCATTCTGGCCGAGTTCTTCGATGCCTTTGTTGAGGACAAGCTGATCCAGCCCACCTTCATTTATGATTACCCTGTCGAGATCAGCCCGCTGGCCAAGCGCAAGCCGGATGATCCCGCCTTTACCGAGCGCTTTGAGTATTTCATCGACTGCACCGAGTACGGCAACGCCTTCAGCGAGCTGAACGACCCCATCGACCAGAAGGGCCGCTTTGAGCGTCAGGTCGCCGAGCGCAAGGCCATCGAGCCCGACTGCAAGGCTCAGGTGGATTACGACTACGTCAACGCTCTGGAGTACGGCCTGCCCCCCACGGGCGGCCTGGGCTTCGGTGTGGACCGTCTGGTCATGCTGCTCACCGACAGCGCCTCCATCCGCGATGTTCTGCTGTTCCCCACGATGAAGCCGATTGAGCAGTAAATTCCGCGTTTGCGCAGCAATGAAAGCCCCAGTGGGGCTTTTAAGCGGCCGAGCGGTCTTGCGCCAGCAAGATGGAGGGGCCTTGCCCCGACAAGCTCCAATTTAAGCGAAACAAAGCCTGAAACTTCTTGATGTAACGAGAAGTTTCAGGCTTTTTCTTTTGGCGAATTTCCAGCAAAAACTACACCATACGCCAATTTTACGCCAAACGATGTATGGTTTTGTGCAGAGCAAAAAGAGCGTTGTTCGCGTTTGCGCAGCGAAGCGGAGCAATGAAAGCCCCAGTGGGGCTTTTAAGCGACCGAACGGTCTTGCGTAAGCAAGATGGAGGGGCCCCGCCCCGACAAGTTCGCATTTAGCGTAAAATTGGAGCGTGTGGTGGATGGATGTAGACCTGCAAAGGGCTGCGTCAAGAAGTGGCTTTATGTATCTGCAAACGGACAGCAGGAACTTTCCACCGCAGAAAAAGTAAATGTGAAAAACATGGAGGTTGCGCTTATGAACAAACTGCTTTCCTGCCGCTACAATATGGATACCAACCGGGTGGAAGCCCGGTTCGAGGGTGGCACTACCATTACCATCGACTGCATCGCCGTGGAGGACGAGTACGGCAGCACTCCGGCACAACGGGCAGAACTGGGCTGGCTGCTGTACAATAAGCCGCTGGTGTATGCTCAGCTTGTGCTGGGTGGGGAGATTGAGCGTTATCTGTCACTTGGTTGCGACCATGGAAGAATGGAAGATTGATTGACAAGGTTACATAACAGTTAACACGGCTTGCATTTGCCCTGCAATTTTTCAGAATGGAACGCCCCAAGGGCATCCGGTCTATACCCGGCAGATTTTTCATAAAGAATCTGCCGGGTATTTTTGTTTGTCATAAAGGAAGTCTTGCTTTTTATTGTAAAATTGGATACAATATAAAAAAGACATTTGCACGGAGGACTCTATGGAATATATCGGCATCCAGAAGAAAAACGGCGGTGTGGTGGAAGCCCTGCAGCAGGCCATTTTATCTGGGCAGATCCCGGCGGGCACTGAAATGACCCAGAACGAACTGGCAGAGAGTCTCGGTGTCTCCCGGATGCCGGTGCGGGAGGCCTTGATGATCCTTGAATATCAGGGGCTTATCATCCGCCTGCCCAACAACCATGTAAAAGCTGCTGATTTGAACGAAGATGCATTGCGGCAGATTTTGGCGTTAGGTGCACAACTGGAACGGCAGGCGATGCGTGCGCTGCCGCAGGATGCGATGTTGGCAGGCGGCGAGATGCTGCAGCACCGTACCCTGCGGACCGTCCTGCCATATCCGCTGCATCGCAAGCTGCTGGAGAGCATTCAGGAGACCTACATTGCCTTTGCTGTGAGCGCACGTCCTACGCCGGTGAACGACCGGCTTGCCCGCCTGCTGATGCTGGACCGTCAGGGCTCCCCTGATGTGCCGGATGCATGGAACGCCTATGAAGAAGAACTGCTGCATCTGATTTTAACGATAAGGAGTCAATATGCTGGGACTGAAACCCATTAAGCTGCTGCCTGCCCGCGAGCGGGTAGCTTCCGCTTTGCGGAAAGCCATTATCTCAAAAAGTATCCCGGAGGGCGCAGAACTCACGCTGGAAAACACCGCACAGGAACTGGGCGTGTCGGTCACGCCGGTGCGGGAGGCCTTTCAGATCCTTGCCCGTGACGGTCTGCTGGAAGTCAAGCAGAACAAGTGCGCCATTGTGCTGGGCGTAACGGAAAAAACGATTCGGGAGCACTACCAGCTGCGCGCTGCCTTGGAAGGGACGGCATGTATGCTCTGCTGCCAGAACAACGCTGACCTGTCCAAGATCAAAAACTGCGTGGATACTGCAGAGGAGGCTCTTTCTCATCAGCAGGCCGGAAATTATACTGACTACAACCAGTCCTTCCATTTTGAGATCTGGGAAGCTTCCGGCAATGAAAAAATGCGCAATCTTCTCTCGGAGCTGTGGAACGGCCTGTCCATTGGTGTGGAAATGAGCGAGTTGGACTATGCCCTCAACTCCCAGAGCGAGCATAAAAAGATCTATGCGGCGCTGGAAGCACGGGATGCGCTGGCCGCACGGGCTGAAATGGAAAAACACATCTACCGCAGTATGGACGATGCGCTGACCTATTATTTATAAGATCAGGGAGGACAAGACAGTGTATACCTGTGCGAACTGTACGGTTCTGGCCTGCGCCAACAACGAGCCGGAAAAGATGCCCAAAAACTGCCCTATGCGGAATGCTTCGGTGATGGAGGCCGCCCGCGCCGGCTACGATCTGCCCGAGAATCACGATTTCTACGTCAACTGTTCGGCCATTGAGGGGCTTGGCTACTGTCAATGGCCCCGCCTGAAGGAGACGGTGGAGTTCTGCAAGCGGATGGGCTACCACAAGCTGGGTCTTGCATTCTGCAAAGGTCTGCGGAAGGAAGCCCGCATCGTGGCCGACCTGCTCCGTGCGCAGGGGTTTGAGGTGGTGTCGGTCATCTGCAAGACCGGCGGCATCTCCAAAGAAGAAGTGGGCATCCCGGAAGAGGTCAAGATCCACCCCGGCGAATTTGAGGCCATGTGCAACCCCATCGCACAGGCAAAGCTTCTGAACGAACAGCACACCGATTTCAACATTGAGGTCGGACTTTGTGTGGGACACGACTCGATGTTTTATAAGTATTCGGATGCCATGGTCACAACGCTGGTGGCCAAGGATCGCGTTCTGGCGCATAATCCCTGTGGTGCCATTTACTGTGCCGAGGGGTATTTCAAAAAGCGGCTGGAATAAAAGAAGGAAAAAACATGCGATCTCCATCTGCTTTGGAGATCGCACGTTTTTTGCAGAAGGCGGCGGAGGGAGATTTTCTTGTATCCTACTGTTTGTCTGGCGTGCACAAAAATTGGTACATAATCCGTGCAATGCGACAAAACTCGAAAAAAGGGATTGACAAATCTCTGTTTCGGGTGTATTCTCGTGTCGTCAAGTGGATACATTATCATAGATTAAATACAAAAATTTAAAAAAGACGCTGCCGAGATTCCCGGAATTCTAAGGTTCCGGGCAGATCCTTCCAGAACGAAAAAGGGCTGTGAGGGCACAGCACGGCGGCAAAGACTCTGCACAACGAGGTGCAGCTGGGGCGTTCCGAAAGTCAGGGCTGTTTTGCTCTGATGAAATGGATACATTATATTTCATTAAAGGAGGACCCCCCGGTATGTCAGCAGCAACTATCACCCTACTCTTTCTTCTCTTCGCAGTCGTCATGTTCGTGTTTGAGAAGATTCCCCTCGGCGTAACGTCCATGATCGTCTGTGTCGGTCTGGTCGTTACCGGCGTGCTGGACATCAAGACTGCTTTTGCAGGCTTCATCGACAGCAACGTCATCCTGTTCGTCGCCATGTTCATTGTCGGCGGTGCACTGTTTGAAACAGGCATGGCCAACAAGATCGGCGGCATTGTTACCCACTTTGCCAAATCCGAGCGCAGCCTCATCGTGGCCATCATGGCTATCGTTGGCCTGATGAGCGGCGTGCTTTCCAACACCGGCACCGCCGCCGTCCTGATCCCCGTGGTCATCGGCATTGCGGCAAAGTCCGGCTATGCCCGCTCCAAGCTGCTGATGCCGCTGGTATTTGCAGCGGCCATGGGCGGCAATCTTTCCCTCATCGGCGCACCGGGCAACCTTATCGCCCAGAGCGCTCTGGGTGAGATCGGGATGTCCTTCGGCTTCTTCGAGTACGCCATCGTGGGCCTGCCCATCCTCGCCGTCGGCATCCTCTTCTACGCCACCCTTGGCATGAAGCTGCTGCCCAACCACCCCGTCTCCGATGATGACTCCTTCGGCGGCGAGCAGGACTTCAGCAATGTTCCCAAGTGGAAACAGGTGCTCTCCCTCGTCATCCTCGTGCTCACCCTGCTGGGCATGATCTTTGAAAAGCAGATCGGAATCAAGCTCAACATCATCGGCTGTATCGGTGCGCTGGCTCTGATCCTCACCGGTGTCATCTCCGAGAAAGACGCCCTGAAGTCCATCGACCTCAAGACCATCTTCCTCTTCGGTGGTACGCTGTCTCTGGCCTCTGCACTGGATAAGACTGGGGCAGGCGCAGAGATTGCAAACATCGTCATTGGTGCTCTGGGCGAGAATCCCTCTCCCTACGTCCTGACTCTGGTGGTTTTCCTGCTCTGCTGCGTCATGACCAACTTCATGTCCAACACCGCAACCACCGCCCTGATGGTTCCCATCTGCCTGAGCATCGCACAGGGCATGGGGGCCGACCCTCGCGCCGTCCTGATGGCTTGTGTCATCGGCGGCTCCTGCGCTTACGCAACACCCATCGGTATGCCTGCCAACACCATGGTGGTTTCTGCCGGCGGGTACACCTTCAAGGATTATGCCAAGGCTGGCCTGCCCCTCATCCTCATCGCAACCGTCGTCAGCATGGTGATCCTTCCCATCGCATTCCCGTTCTTCCCGCAGTAAAGCGGACAGGAACGTTGAATATGAGTGAACCAACGCGCAAAATGTACCAAATCTAAGGAGGCATTGGAATGAACAAACAGGAACAGGTGCAGCAGATGACGACCTATATGGCCAACTTTGTGAGCCATATCGCCAAGGTGCTGCCGGACGACATCATTGCCAAGCTCGATGAGCTGGGCGCACAGGAGGACGCACCGCTGTCCAAGGTCATTTATGAGACCATGAAGCGGAACCAGAAGCTGGCCAAGGAGCTGAACCGCCCCAGCTGCCAAGACACTGGTGTGCTCCAGTTCTGGGTAAAGTGCGGCGTGGACTTCCCCCTCATCGGCGAGGTGGAGGGTCTGCTGAAGGAGGCTGTGGTCAAGTCTACCTTTGAAGCACCTCTGCGCCACAACAGTGTTGAGACCTTCGATGAGTTCAACACCGGCCGCAACGTCGGCAAAGGCACCCCTACCGTCTGGTGGGATATCATCCCGAACAGCGACAAGTGTGAGATCTACGCTTATATGGCAGGCGGCGGCTGCACCCTGCCGGGCAAGGCCATGGTTCTGATGCCCGGTGCAGGTTACGAAGGTGTGACCAAGTTCGTCATGGATGTCATGACCAGCTACGGCATCAACGCCTGCCCTCCGCTGCTGGTGGGCGTGGGCGTTGCCACCTCTGTTGAGACCGCTGCTCTGCTGTCCAAGAAGGCTCTGATGCGTCCTCTGGGCAGCCACAACGAGAACGAGCGCGCAGCCTATATGGAGAAGCTGCTGGAAGACGGCATCAACTCCATCGGCCTTGGCCCTCAGGGCATGGGCGGCAAGTACTCCGTCATGGGCGTGCACATTGAGAATACTGCCCGCCATCCTTCTGCCATTGGCGTTGCCGTCAACGTGGGCTGCTGGAGCCATCGCCGCGGCCACATCACGTTTGATAAAGATCTGAACTACACCATTGATACTCATTCGGGGGTGACTTTGTAATGCTGACCATTAAAGACGGAAAGAAGATCCTTACTACTCCGGTCTCCGCAGAAGACCTGAAGGACATCCATATCGGTGATGTCGTTTACCTGAACGGCGACCTGACCACCTGCCGCGATGTGGCGCACCGCCGCCTCGTGGAAGAGGGCCGCCCGCTGCCTGTGGACGTGAAGGACGCAGCCATCTTCCACGCCGGCCCCATCATCCGCCCGCTGGAGAACGACAAGTTCGAGATGGTGTCTGTGGGCCCCACCACCTCCATGCGCATGGAGAAGTTCGAGTATGAGTTCGTGCAGAAGTCCGGTGTCCGCGTCATCGTGGGCAAGGGCGGCATGGGCCCCAACACCGAGCGCGCCTGCAAGGAGTTCGGTGCCATCCACTGTGTCTTCCCTGCCGGTAACGCCGTTGTGGCTGCCACCGAGGTGGAGGAGATCGTCGAGGCCCAGTGGCGTGACCTCGGTATGCCGGAAACTCTGTGGCACTGCCACGTCAACGAGTTCGGCCCCCTGATCGTCTCCATTGACGCCGAAGGCCGCAACCTGTTCGAAGAGAACAAGGTCATCTTCAATGAGCGCAAGGAAAAGGCCATCGAAGAGATCTGCAAGCACGTCGGCTTTATTAAGTAATCCGGATATTCTCTCAGCGGGGGACAGACTTCACTCATTATTTCCTTTCATACGATTCTCCTAAATCGTTTTTCTTACCCTAAGTTTCTTGCTCAGCTTAATTTGCCACGTATTTGTTCTCCGCAATTTGCCCCGGAACCCTTTTCCGCGTAAAGGTGTCCGGGGCATTATTGGTTCATCCAAACGGAATCATCCACAGGAGGAAACTTCCATGAACCCATTGGAAATCACACTTCTCATCCTGCTTGTGACGATCATCGCCTTTGTATCCGGTAAAGTCCCGTTCTCGGTCATTTCTACCGGCATCATTCTGGCGCTGATCCTCACCGGCATCAAGACCCCTGCCGAGGCCTTTGGCGGCTTCATCAACACGAACGTGGTCATGTTCGTAGCCATGTTCGTCATCGGTGCAGGGCTGACCAAAACGCCCCTGATTGACAAAGCCCAGAGTCTGGTCATCCGCTACAAGGACAATATGCGGATGCTGATTTTTCTTTCCTGCGTGGCAGGTGCGTTTCTGGGTGCCATCACCAGTGCCACCGCAACTGCCGCTATCATGATCCCGCTGCTGGTAGGCATTGCGAACGACATCGGCGTGAGCCGCAGCAAGCTGCTGTATCCTTCTATGGCCTGTGCCAACATTGCCACCCAGATGACCTTTCTCGGTCAGGGTGCTTCCAACATGGCATGGAACGATGTCATGATGCAGGCCGGCGCACCGACACCGCTGCACATCTGGGATTTCACCATTGCGCGCATCCCGATGCTGACCATTGCCATCCTGTACATGACCTTTGTTGGCTATAAGCTGATGCCGGATATTCCCAACGAGCAGTTTTCAGACGCAGCCCATACGGCTTCTGAGAGCGAAAAACTCAGCCCCTTCAAGCGCAAACTGGCTGTCCTGATCGTTCTGGTCTCCATTGCAATGATGCTGCTGGAAAATGTCATTGGTGTCAAGATGTATCTCACTTCCTGCATCGGCGCTGCCGCTCTGGTGCTGACGGGTGTGCTGACCGAGAAGGAAGCCCTCAACTCCATCCACCAGCCGACCATTTTCCTGTTTGCCGGTGTGCTGGCTCTGTCGGACGCCATCCAGACCACCGGTGCAGGCGATGTGGTGGCAGACTGGATGATCCGCCTGCTGGGCGATACTACCAATCCGTACGTCATTATGCTGGTGTTCTTCCTTGTTCCCTTCATTCTGACACAGGTCATGTCCAATCTGGCTACCCTGACCATCTTCATCCCACTGGTCACCTCCGCCTGTATCCGCATGGGCGTAGACCCCCGTGCTGCCGTGGTCGGCGTGATCACAGCCAGCTGTGTGTCCATCATGACCCCCATGGCAGCTCCCTGCCAGATCATGATCATCGAGCCGGGCGGATACACCTTGAAGGATTATCTCAAGTGTGGTACCCCGCTGGCGCTCATCCTCATTGTCGTGTCCGTATTTTTCCTGCCGACACTTTATCCTTTTGCCTGATTCTATTTATATCAATCATTTAATAGATTTCTAATTATCTCTTTAGATGTTCTTATATGCCGGTATAGCCCGTTATTCCGGGCTTTTCCGGCACTTTTCATATCGGAAGAACCTCACAAATCTTTTTATTACCCCTTATGTTTTCGCTCTCAAAAGTAGTAAAAGCAGTAGTAAATTCTGCGTACTACTTATGCCGCCTTGGTTTCCTCGGCGCTTTCCGCCGCAGGCTCCGGCTTGGCCTCTGCGGTGGTTTTTGCCTTGGCTTGCAGCCGTTCCATTTCCTCCTGTGCGGAATGGAAAGTAGCGTGGGCGTAATAGTTCAGCGTCATTACAATGTTGGCGTGTCCCATGATGTACTGCAATGCCTTGGGGTTCATGCCCGCGTTTGCCATTCTGGTACAGAATGTATGCCGCATGGTGTGCGGCGTCATCACATCGGGCAGCGGCTCCTTGTGGCACTTGTTGTACTTCTTGGCAAGGCACTTGAACATGGCGTCATAGTTGACGGCGGTTTTGGGCAGGCCGTCCCGGTTCAGGAACAGGAAGTCCTTATAACCGTCAACCTCAATGCACCTGCCGTCCCTGCGCTTCTTCAACACGCGCTCAAACGCTTCATAGGCGGCTGCGCTCATAGGCACTTGACGGAATCCGCTTTCTGTTTTTGGCGCTTCGGTATAGTAACCGTCCTCGGTGCTTCTCAAAAGCTGGTGGTCTACATTCACAAAGCGCTTCTCAAAATTCAGGTCGGCTGGCGTCAGGCCGCAGAGTTCGGAAATACGAAGCCCGGTTTCCAGCAGGATCACCACCTCGTCATAATACTTGGCATAGACGGGATCGTTCTGCATGAAGTCCAAAAGCTCGTTTTCCTGTGTAGGGGTAAGCGGCACCTTTGGTACGGTATCGTCGTTGATAACCTCATTGATCTGGAAGTCAAAGGGATTCTTGCGGAGGCAATCGTCCTGTACGGCCATATAAAAGATGGCTTTTAAGGAACGCTTGCTGTTGCAGATGGTGTTGTAGGCAACGCCCTTTTCCTGCATACGCAAGGCCCATTCTTTCGCGTCAGACAGCTTCACGCTGTCAATGCTGGCCGCGCCCAGCTTATCTTCGGACAGAAGTTTCATCAACTGCTGGCGGCTCTTTTGGGTTCCTTTCCGCACATTCCCGCGCTGCCGGGTGTACTTTTCATAAAGCTGGCACACGGTCATTTTCTTGCCGATGGTGTCTATCCCGTCGTCAAGGTCTTTCTGTATCTGCTTGATTTTCTCGCGCAGGGAAAGACAGGGCCGTTTCCCGGCAGGTACTTTGTCGGTGGGTACTAACTTCCATGAGTAAACAAACTGGGGTTCTCCAAAGGTGTTAATGTATTTGTAAGCGTATCTTCCATCTGATCGCTGGCTCTCTCCAGACTTCAAAAGGCGGCCTTTGTTGTCCCGTCTTTTTTCATCTCGTTCTTTTCTTGGCATTTCGTCATGCTCCTTTCCATGACGGAAAGAGCCTTGACACGCTTATAACCTATTATAACACGCGCAAGGCCCTTTTTCACTATATTGTGTCAAGGGAATCAATGATTTTTTCAAACTGCTTCCGCTTGATCTGGATGCGGTTGCCGTTCAGGATCACCCAGCCAGCGGTGGGGTTTTCCTCGGAAAGCCGACGCAGTTTGTTTTCCCCAATCCGAAAATATTTGGACGCTTCCTCAATGGTAAGCGTGTATTTTTCCCAAATAGGCACATCGTTATTACTCATAACAAGGCCCCCTTTCTTTTCAAAACAAAGGTTGTTTTTGTGAAAGTGGGCAGAAAAGAACGGACGGCTGCTGGCACAGCTCCACGGGAATCTCACCCCCGCGTGGTTCTCACGCGGCCCTGCTCGTTGCCTGCGACGCTTCAAACGCTCGGACTACGACGGCAAGGGAGTATCATTGTCCTATCTGCGCGTCGTCGCCCGCAGGCTGCCACACCTGCTTTACGGCACGGTAAAATCGCTCCGCTTACCCCAATGAGGGAAAGCCTCTTGGCGCACCTGCCGCCCGGCTCGGCACAGACAGAATGTATCCGTCTGCCCTATGACGCGCCGCCATTGTCCTGCGGGCGTATTTGTCAAGGAGCAAAGGGGCCGCCAGGAAAACAGGCAGGCGGGGAAAGGGAAAGCCGCCTGTCTATGGCCGGGGCCTTAACCGTCAGTCGCCAATGGGACTAACGATGGAATGGATCAGCTTGATTTGCAATCGGCGCTTCATATACTCGTCAATGCAGATATGAGGCTGGCCGCTGCCGTCATAGAGCGTCCGGGTACACAGCTTATTGATATAGCCGTCGTAATGCTGCAAGACACGCTCCACGGCTTCGGCGTTACCGGCGCAGGCCGCGTCGATCACAAAATCCGGCAGAGGGCTTTTGCCCTTGTAACTGGATTGCTTCATCCGCGTTTAACCTCCCTCCGGCATGAACGCCATCAATTTTATACGCAAGTCTTTCAGGGTGCTTGTCCTGTGGCGCTGTACTGCGCTGCGGGACATTCCCATCAGGCGGCCGATTTCTTCGTCAGTCAAATCCAGAACAAAGCGGAGAATCAAAATACTCTGCTCGTCTTTTGGCAGGCTGGCAAACGCTTCGGCCACAAGCTCGTTGTCGATATGTAGGTCATAGCCATGCGAACTGAATGTAAAGCTGTCGCAGGAATACCGATCTACGGTCGAGAGCTTGTCCCAATCAGCCGGGGAAACAGCGTCCAGCGACACTTCACGGTCGCGGCGGCACTTCATTTCCCGCAGATAATCTATCGCCTCATGGTACAGAACCAGCTTGCAGTAGCGGTCAAACTGGCTCCATTCACCGTATTTGCGGGGGATCGCTTCCATCTTCTCACCCCCTTTCTATGGGGGATGTGGTGGTTCTCTCCCTTTCCGCCAATAGAGCGAATGGAATCTCTCTGGCTGCCCGCTAAACGCCTCCTTTTTTCACTTTTTTGAAATTTCTTTTTGCGCCGGATAGCAGGCCGCAGGAAACAACAAAATTCGCCCGGCAGGTCAAAGACCCACAGGGCGAAACAAAAAGCAATATGTTCTTTCCCTACATGGTATAGTACATACGCACAGCCGCTTGTCCCCGCTGCCGGGGGACGGCTTTTTTTGACAGGCTAATCCCTGTCGGATTTTGTCGAAGTAGTTTTCGTTGCATAGCGGCTCCCTCCTAAAGCCGCCATGCCAGAACACGGTGCAGGGGTCGTCGAAGCAAAAAAACGGCGGCCTTGATCTACTCAAAACCGCCGTATCCGTCAGTGATACAGGAAAGCGCACGAAATCCTCTGCCCGTCAGCGGTTTTTTTCTTTTCCCCGCTGTGGAGGCAGATGTTTGAATATGTAGGCTCGTTTCATTCCACAAAGAACAGAACCTGCCGGATCAGCTCCGGGATATTGACCGGGGCGGTGATATAGTCGTTCACGCCCTCATGCCGGTATTCATATTCCGTGGCAGGGTCGTTGTTCTCGGTGAGGATAAAGAACGGCAGAAGCCGGACAGGGGGATTCTTCATTTGGAACATCCCCGCCACCCGCCGTAGCGTATGAAACAGCTCCATTGCTGTGCCGTCCGGCAGTTCCAGATCGCACAAGATCAGTTCTATTTCCTTATCCTCAAAAATCCGGCGCTTGGCTTCCCAAATCGAGGAAACCAGAATCAGGTCAAAGCCCTTTTGTAGCATAGCAGCCCGCAGCACTTCGGCGCTGGTATCTTCTGCATAGACAAAGAGCAGCTTGTGAAAAGTCGGGGCCTTTTCGCCGGATAACTGCCGGTAGGCGTATTCCACCAGCTTATCTTGTAGTAGCAGTCCTTTCATTTTGTCCATGCACAGCGTCGCGCCCCGGCGCATAGCTTCCTGTTCGTAGTCGTCCTTGTCATGACAGGACGCCAGAATAAAAGGCAGCTCCTTGTCTGCGGCCCGCACCTCGTCCAGAAAGTCCATGCCGGAACCGTCCGGCAGGTCGAGATCACAGCAGACCACCAGCGGCATTTCCTCTTGGATGGCGGTCCGCGCTTCTTTCAGCGTACAAGCCGTTTTTACCGGGTAGCCCCGGTGCTGTAAGTATTTTTGCAGGCACCATGTATAGGTGTCGCTGTCGTCGATCAGCAGTATCTTTTTCATGTGTCCTCACCCCCAATATTGATTTACCACAAGCATAAACTACAAATGTTACACAAATGTCCGAGGTGCCTTTGATTTCGACAGAAAAACAGGCTGAATTGTTACAACGCTCGGACATTTCAAAAATTTCTTTGAGAAATGGCGAAAAAAGCGGGGCAGCACACGCCGCCCCGCCGATCCCATACGGCTATTCCATCGTCCTGATTTGCTCAACAAGAGATTGCTTTTTCAGATTTCCAGTTGTGTAAGAAATCAAGGTGAATTGCACAATCAGCAGGATTGCTAAATATATCAATACGATCAGCCACGGAAATGAATAGTAAAAGTATGGATTCATCGTTTTCACAACGACCTGTACGGATAGGAAGCCCAGTCCAGTCCCCAAAACCAATGTTACCAGCGTAGCAAAAACTGAATACATTAACCCCTCATAGCACAGCATTTTGATAAGCTGCTTTTTACTCAAACCAATCGCCTGTAACATTCCAATTTCCTGCCTACGGGATAAGAAGTTTGTGATTGTCGTATTGACAAGGTTGATTAAAGAAAAGCACACAACAATAACAGCCACGATCAACAATACCCCGAAAGAAAGTTGTTGAAGTCCGCTATAATAAGTGATACTTTCTTTTATGGTTTCCATAACCAAATCGCTATTTCCGTCTATCAGTTGATTTAATGCAGCTTCAACTGTATCAAATTTTTCCATATCGGTAATTACGGAAATCGTACCTGTGCAATCTATCCCGGTCGCTTCATTCATAAGCTGCTCTGGAAGCGCAAAGCATTTTGAAAAGCCGGAGTAAGAATATTCGTTTACAATGCCCATGACGGTATAGGCCTTTGTGCGAATTTGGCCGGATTCGGTTTTATAGTCCACTTCGACGGTATCACCCAACGCAGCCTCAATATCATAGAGATCGGCACGCTCTTGAAGCAAGACAATTCCATTGCCTGCCACCAGTTCATCATAATCAGTCGTTCCCGCAATTCGCTCTTTCTCCAAATTCTGCTGTTCATCTCGGCAAAAGCCCTGAATCCATTTTCCAGAATTACCATTTACACGATATTCTGCGTCCGTGTAATACCAGTGCTTGATTCCTGTAACGCCATCAATAGATTCTACTGCATTTATAAAATCGGCATTTAGAAAATTCTTTTGCTGCAATCCAGACAAAGAAATACCAGCAGTGTCCCACGATTGATTTGCGTTGAGCTGAATGTTAAATTCACCGACAGGGAAAGCCCTGCCTCTTGCCTCTGCAACGCCATCATAGGAAACTAACATTGTCGAAATCAATACAACCAATACTCCGCCGAGTGAAAGAGAAAGTATTGTTAAAGTGGACTTTGCCTTTTGTCTGGACAGATTCATTTTAGCAAGTGAAGCAGGCGTTATTTTACGGTGCAGCACGGAACTTTCTTTCATTTTTTCCTGATAATCGGAATATCGCAATGCTTCCAGCGGAGATACTGCCGCAGCTCTTTTTACAGGAGTATGAATGGCAATCATCACAATAATAAATGCAAAAAGGCCAACCCCGACCGTCACACATAAAGTAGTCAGCCAGTACCAACCGGCAGGAATCAGGAAGTACCCAATCACATTTCCAATAACCAGACCAATCGGGATAGCAATGGCAGCAAGTAATTTCCCCTCGCGGTAAACCATCTTTTTGATCTGTCGTTTTGTAGTTCCGATTGTGCGAAGCTGTCCATAGTTACGGATACTGCTTGCTACTGAAATATAAAAAATCGAATAGATCACAATGCCGGAACCAATGAAAGTTACAAAACCGATCAAGAAATAGAACAGCATATCGCTTCCGTGATTTTCGTCCTTTAAGTTAAAATATGTGGAACGGACAATCACACTATCATCGGAAATTTTTAATTGCTGCGCCAGAGTGTTTGCATAGTTGGTGGCTTCTTCCTCGCTCATATTTTGAGCGCCTTTCAGCCCAATGTAATAATCAATCATGCCCTCGTCGCCATACTGCTGTCTTACTAATTCTTTCGATATAATGGCTGTATAGCGCCCAATATCGCCGGTTTTCACATCTAAGATTCCCGTCAATTTGAAATCATGGGTAGTGCCGTCAGAAAAGGGGATTTGAATTGTCTGTCCCAATTCATTTGAATAGCCCAAACTATCCAAAAAGGATTCTTGCACTACAATTTCATTCTCCGAAGCTGGTAAATCTCCCGAATAGGGCATACTTTGGGATTTTAGCATATCTGCATTTGCATAAGTAAAATTCACGGTTGAATGGTTTACCTGTTCAGAAAATGCGTTAAAAAATTCCCCAACCCACGCAATTACTTCTTGCTTGTATAGTTCCTGTCCCTGTTGTTCAGAAATCGCATGATACATAATCTGCGCTGTTTTTTGGTTGCGGTTCTGCGTTTCCTGCATAACCCCAAAGCCATAGAGGACAATAGCAGATAGCAATGCGCTGGCAAGTGCAATCGTCAAAATAATAAAGATATTTCTTTTTCGATTTGCCGATATACTGCGGTTTGATATGCGCTTTACTATGCCGCTGGTATCATTTTCAAAAGGCCATGTCATAGCCTGCCACCTCCTTACTCCACAATCTTTCCGTCCTCAATGCGGACAATCCGATCTGCAAGGCGGGCTATGTCGTCATTGTGGGTAATCATCACAACAGTTTGCCGGAACTCCGCACTGGTGCGCTTGATAAGCCCCAGCACCTCGGCGCTGGTCTTGCTGTCAAGGTTGCCGGTCGGCTCGTCGGCCAGCACGATAGCCGGTTTGGTAATCAAGGCGCGGGCGATAGCCACACGCTGCTGCTGTCCGCCGGAAAGATTGTTCGGCATATTTTTCAGTTTATCTTCCAGCCCCAGCAGGTGAACGATCTCGTCCAAAAACTTCTGATCCACCGTGTCCCCGTCCAGCTCCACCGGCAGGACGATGTTCTCATACACATTCAGGATGGGAACAAGGTTATAGTTCTGGAAGATAAAGCCGATGTTGCGGCGGCGAAAGATGGTAAGCTGTTCGTCGTTCATCTTCGACAGTTCTTTGTCCCGGACAATCACATTGCCAGAAGTAGGGGTGTCCAGCCCGCCCATCATGTGAAGCAGGGTAGACTTGCCGCTGCCGGAGGTTCCCACAACGGCCACAAATTCGCCGTCCTCCACGGAGAAGTTCACACCGTCAAGGGCGCGGGTGATGTTCGGCTCTGTGCCGTAATACTTTTTCAGATCAATCGTCTGTAAAACGCTCATACTCAAAACTCCTTTCAAGGCTTTCTGCCT